>Ga0208852_1000084_pt1 | contig 23205 bp, 22 predicted proteins | sample LakMenEpi18Jun09_FD_150711 | JGI IMG/M metagenome (GOLD analysis project Ga0208852, IMG submission 150711) | Freshwater microbial communities from Lake Mendota, WI - 18JUN2009 deep hole epilimnion ns (SPAdes) | ecosystem: Environmental > Aquatic > Freshwater > Lake > Epilimnion/Euphotic zone ...
AGCTGAACCGACTTTTGGTGCGCCAGATACAGCGATTCCATTATTTTGCAATGTGTTCGAAAACTCTGTTGCTGCTCCTAATGCCGGATTGTCAGGCTTAATCGGATTGCCCGACACAACGCCATCATTGACCATCAGTGCACCGAGTGGACCAACTTCGGTGCCCCTAATTCCTAGTCCAAGCGAAGGTGCAAATCTTTCTTCGTCATAACGCGATTCGTCGCCCACGATGGAGCCACTGATTCGATTTATACCTTGAGCGGCTAAGGCGTCAAACAGGTTTTCTAGTCGCGTGAAATTGAATGTCGGATATGGCTCGGTTGGCGGATAGTTGCCAGTGACAAGAACTGGATCTCCTCCACCGATCAGATACGCATCGCCTTCAATTGTGTTTCCACTCACCCGCCCAACAAGTGATGTTGTGAACACATATTCAGGTTTCAACACATCGAGGGCGACCATCGCCACTACAACTTTCATATTGCTTGCTGGAAGCAAAGGCAGATCAGGATTCACACTGGCAACACGTTTGCCCTCAATGTCGATAATGAGACACGCCTCTTTTGGCAGCTTGTTGCTCAACGATGTCAACTGCGCGCCTAGTGATCTGAAACGAACATCATTCGAAAGCGTTTGTGGATTGCGCCGCGCATTGATGATCGGAGCAGAAAGCGTTTGTAACTCTGCGCTACTCGCAATGGGGGTAACAGCCTCGGCTACACCATGAACGAACTTCCACGAAACCCCGAGTGCAAGTGCTCCAAAAAGCGTTACGGACGCGAGCAACGATCCGACCACTCGAACAGATCCAACTTTCACCTTCTTACGTGCCCGCTGGAGGCTATTCGAATCGTCGTCGATATTCATTGAGCAATTCCACGGTACTGCGCATATTCGTACAGGTAAGCAAGGCTCTTCGCCGCGCGCGCACCCGTTGGATAGCAATAAGCGCCAGATTCACGAACAGAAGCTGGGCCAGAGTTTTGCGGATCTGTTACCGCGAGTTCGGTGGCTATCAGAATTGGCTTGCCATGTTTGGCTGACACTTCTCGTGCAGTAATCGCGTAGCGCTCATCTTGCTTCTCGTGGTACGCAACAATGCGTTCAAGTCCGTGGTCAGGGTAAAAACCGCCGGCTCGCATCATCTTTGCTTGATTGCTCTGAATTCCAATTCCGAGAAAAATGACAGCATCGATCGAGTCGTGTCCGGCGACAATGTCCATAATTTCCGTCACTGTGTCTCGAGTTTCTCCACCTGCACAATCGATTGGATTGTTGCGACTCCATCGCGGAGGCAAGAGAGCAGACAGTTGTGACATCAGATCGTCGGAAAGATCAATCAAATCAAGAACCCCATCACGCGCAATCGAATCCGCCGTTACCACTCCCCAACCTCCGACAGTGGTGAGAACTGCAACGCGTTTGCCGCGCGGTAACGGTTGAGTGGCAAATGTTGCAGCCGCGTCGAATGCCTCCTCCACTGAGGACACTTTGATTGCTCCAGATGAACGGGTTGATCCTAGGAATACACGATCATTGCTAGCCATTGCGCCGGTGTGGCTTTGTGCAGCCTTAGAACCAGCAGCGGTTGCACCGCCCTTCAATACAACGAGGGGTTTAACAGTGGTGATCTTTCTCATTGCGCGCAAGAGCGATTCGCCGTTGCCAACATTTTCAATGTAGGTAAGCGCAACTTTTGTTTCGTCATCGCTTGCGAAATAGTCGAGAAAATTCTCAACACTGACTTGAGTTGCGTTACCCGCCGAAATTGCTCTCGCTATACCAACTCCAGATTGCTTGGCGTAGTTAAGAAAACTGGATACGAAGTTCCCACTTTGTGAAGCCACAGAAATTCCACCTTGCGGTGGATATGGGGCAACTATCTGCAGGCATAAAGAAGCGGGAGTACTTACAACACCCTGACCGTTGGGTCCGGCGATAAGCATGCCGAGTGAGTTCGCTAACTTCAAAAGTGAAGCCTCTGCAACCTCCCCTGCCTCGCCCGACTCGCGGTAGCCCGCACTTGCAATAAAAGCGCTGGAGATTCCGAGTTGAGAGCATTGCTTCAGCAGCGCTTCGTTAGAGCTTGCTGGTGTGCAGAAAAAAGCCAGATCAATTTCCCCAACAGGTAATGCAGAGAGGTCGGCAACAGTCTGTACTCCCAAGATGTTTTCTTGCTGAAGATTGGTTGCGAATACTTGTCCATTGAAGTTGTTCGCTAATGCATTGTGCAGTGAAACGAAACCAAATTTGCCTGGATGGCTAGAGGCCCCAATTACAACAATGGCCCGCGGATTGAACAACGCGTCAAAATGCTTTTGGGTCGGAGTGAATTCATTTTGTGTTTGGTCTGCCGGTTCAGTGTGTTGACGACCAACTTCAATGAGCGCGTCTACTGCCACAAGTGATCCGTCATTGCGAGCGATCAGAGGATTGATGTCTAGCGATTCAATTTCGGGATGATCGGCGCACACTTTGCCCATGCTCGTCAACACATTTGCCAATTGGGTTCTGTCAATCGGTTGTGAACCTCGAAAAGCACCAAGTATCGATTGATGATGCACTTCGTCGATCATCTGCATCGCCATGGCAAATGACAAAGGAAGTGGACGAAGCACTACGTCGTCAATCGCCTCAGCGAAGATTCCTCCGATGCCAAGTGCAACCATGTAGCCAAACTGTGGGTCGTTGATGACGCCAATGATCAATTCCCTATCACCCTTAACCATTTCGGCTACGAGAAACGAAACCTCGCCATCTGCACTGGTGGTGAGCGCCGTCAGCTCGCTACAGGCCTGCTCGGCTTTGCTGGCATCGGTGATATTGAGCCGTACGAGACCACGTTCGGTCTTGTGGGCGATGTGGTTTCCGGAAAGTTTGATGACTACGGGATATCCAATGTGGTTGGCTGCCTCTACTGCCTGTGCAGCAGTGGAACAGACCATCTCTTGGGCAAATGGAACACCAAACGGAACAAGCAGTTGCTTGGAGGCTGCTTCGGAGAGAGTTGTCTGGTTAGCCACAGGGTCAAACATTAGTTGACCAACGAGGAAGCACTACCCTTGTCGCGTGCACATCGTGTCAACCGTGTTCATTGATTCCTTCGAGATGCGCCAGGCACCTGGTCCTTCATCTCGTATTGATATCACTGGAATTTATTTCAGCATGGCAGCGCCATCGCTTCCTCCCCTCACCATCGATCCCCATTTGATGGCCCTTATTTTTTGTCCACTTGGGCACGCCGGTAATGGAGTCTTTGAAGTGGTGTTTCGTAAAGGCATAGAACAAGAGTCTGAACAGTTGGCACGAAATGTCAGCCCATTCAGCGTCGAACCAGGAAAATTCACGTATCGGCTGGTTCGGGGTGAAATTGAACTCCACGAACTAGGCCAAATTTTCGCTCACTGTCGTGTCGATCAAGGCGATTGGTCCATAGTTCCGCTCACCTTGCTTCCTCCGGTTGCTTAATCGGAACTACAGTCGCGCCGTGACATCTTCTGCAAATTTGACTCCAGAAACAGATTCGTCGGCAATTGCTCTCATCCGCGGCTTGGCAATGGATGCGCCGCTGTATGCCAAAAGCGGGCATCAAGGAACAGCCATGGCGCTGGCACCTCTTGCGCACGTTCTGTACAGCAGAGTGTTACGACACGCTCCTCAACAAGCTGGTTGGCGAAATCGCGACCGATTCATTCTGTCGAATGGTCATGCTTCAATTTTGCAATATGCCATGTTGTATCTCAATGGCTACGGTCTCGAGCTTGAAGACATCAAGGCATTTCGCCAATGGGATTCGCAAACTCCAGGCCACCCCGAAGTCGGACACACGAATGGTGTTGAAGTAACAACTGGACCTTTGGGTCAAGGATTTGCCAACGCAGTGGGAATGGCCATTGCCGAGCGCAATCTTCGCGAACGATTCGGTGCCGATCTTATGGATCACCACACCTATGTGCTTGCTGGTGATGGTTGTTTCATGGAGGGAATCAGTCATGAAGCAGCGTCGCTGGCTGGGCATCTTGGTCTTGATCGCTTGATCTGTGTGTTTGATGACAATGGAATCACCATTGATGGCAGCACTTCGCTTACGTGTTCAGACGATGTGGCAAAACGGTTTGCAAGCTACGGGTGGAACGTAATCAACGCCGGAGAAATTGGCGAAGACCTTGATGCACTTGAATCGATGCTCGTTACTGCACGCAAGCACACTGGACAACCAACCTTGTGCATTGTGAAAACGCATATTGGTTTCCCATCTCCTGACTTCACCGATGTGCACGAAGCACATGGCAATCCGTTTACCGCTGACCACGTTGCTACAACCAAGGCACATATGGGAATACCAAATGAGCCTTTTTGGGCTCCAAGTGACCTTGTCTCGCAGCTTCGCGCACATGCAAAAACGCGCGGAGCCGAATTGCTCAGTGCCTACGACACCACACTCGCTCACGCTGAGGGCAAACATGGTTTCGATCAATGTTGGTCACTGCCCGATGCAGACGTCGTCGCATCGTTGATGCCAACTTTTGCGCCAGATTCGACCCTTGCAACACGTCAAGCTATTCAACAGTGCATCGAATCGAGTGCGTCTGCTCTGCCCGGATTGATCATTGGTTCGGCAGACCTCACGGGTAATACCGGCGTAAAGGTGAAATCAGTTGGAGCGCAGTCGAAGCAGCTACCGACTGGACAACAGGTGTACTTCGGAATTCGCGAACATGCAATGGGTGCAGCGATGGTTGGCATGGCGTTACATGGCGGAACGATTCCCGTTGGCGGAACTTTTTTCGTGTTTGCCGACTACATGCGACCAGCTATTCGACTCGCAGCGCTCAGTAAAGCACGCGTCATATTCGTGTTCACCCATGACTCTGTGGGAGTCGGCGAAGATGGTCCAACTCACCAACCGGTAGAGCATCTAGCAAGCCTGCGCGTTATTCCTGGGCTCCAAGTAATTCGGCCTGCTGATTCAAATGAAACCAAGGTTGCATGGGAATGCGCGCTCACCTATGACGGTCCAACCGCGCTAGTACTCAGCCGCCAGTCGTTACCGATCACTACCGATGGCGATGCTGTTCGTTACGGAGCCGAAACTGTTGTGGAGACTTCTAACCCGCAAATAGTTCTGGTTGGCACCGGTAGCGAAGTGTCAGTTTGCGTAGCTGCAGCAAAACTGTTGCAAGCGAATGGCATCAATGCCAACGTGGTTTCGATGCCGTCTTTCGACCGCTTTGCGCAACAGGCATCGAAATACCGACAATCCGTATTTCCTCAGAACATTCCTGTGCTTTCGGTCGAAGCCGGAGTGACTTTCGGTTGGTCGCAATACGCAGATGCAAGCGTGGGCATCGACCGATTCGGAGCAAGTGCTCCTGGCTCAACGGTAATGAGCAGGCTCGGTATCTCTGATGAGAACGTTGCAGAACGTGCGCGCGAACTGGTGAACAGGAAAGAGTAATTGATGTCGACCAATCGCTTAACGGATCTATTTGAAGTTGCAGGTCAAAGCCCATGGCTTGACAATTTGAAACGTGAATACATCGTTAACGGAGATTTCGCTCGAGTTCTTGCTTCTGGCATCAGAGGTTTGACGTCGAATCCGACCATCTTCCAAAAGGCAATTCAGGGTTCATCGCTCTATGACGAACAGTTTGAGCGCGCCACAGCGAATGGACTTTCTACGGAAGATACATACTGGGAGCTCGTTGTATCGGACATCGTTGGCGCTCTCGATATTTTTGCGCCTCTGTATGTTTCTTCTTCAGGACTTGATGGCTTCGTCAGTGTTGAAGTGTCTCCAGCACTCGCCCACGACATGGCCGGAACAGTTGCTGCAGCTCAAGATCTTTACGATCGGATTGCACGACCAAACGTGATGATCAAGGTGCCTGCCACGCAAGCGTGTATCTCCGCAATCGAAGAAATCATCAGTCGTGGAATCAACGTCAACGTCACACTCATTTTCGGTTTAGATCGCTATCAGCAGGTAATGGATGCATATATTCGTGGCTTGCAGAAATTGGCAAAGACCAATCCATCTAAGGTCCAAGATGTTGCTTCTGTTGCCAGCTTCTTCATTTCGCGTGTCGATTCTGAAATCGATAAGCGTCTCGATGTCGTCGGAACCGATGATGCTTTGAGTCTTCGCGGTAAGGCTGCAATCGCGCAAGCAAAGGTTGCGTACAACATGTTCGAAACAACCTTCAGCGGCGAGGCATGGAGAACACTTGCCAAACTGGGTGCACAAGTGCAGAGGCCACTGTGGGCTTCAACTAGTACGAAGAATCCGGCATATCACGACACCATGTACGTCGATGAACTGATTGGCGCTCATTCTGTAAACACCCTCCCCGATGCGACGATGGAAGCCTTTGCCGATCATGGAACCGTTGCTGAAACGATTGCGATCGATGTCGATGGCGCACGAAGCAATTTGCTTGCTTTGCAAAACATTGGTATCGACATGACTGCGGTTGCCGATCAGCTTGAATCAGAAGGTGTTGCGTCCTTTCAGCAAAGCTTCAATGACTTGCTTGCAGTGCTTGAATCCAAGAGGAAGTAGTCGTCAATGGATGTGAGATCCCTTGATCAAGCAGTTTCAGAACTGGTTCGAGAATTCGGTGGCGATCACGATTCCGATTATGTGACGCACATGATCACCACGGCGTTGGGGCTAGGTACAGACAGCACGTCGACGCTAGATCTCAAGATTGCTTCATCTGCATTGAAAGAAATGCGAGAAGCCTTTGCCATGTTCGATCCCTATGCAGATCGTAAAAAGGTCACCATTTTTGGTTCGGCTCGCACAAAAAAGGACGACCCGCTCTATCTCCACACGCAACATGTTGCAGCCGAACTAGCTGCACAGGGTTGGATGGTGGTGACGGGTGCAGGTCCAGGAATCATGGAAGCTGGAATGGTTGGCGCAGGTCGCGATCAATCCATTGGCGTTTCCATTCGCCTGCCGTTTGAAGCAAGCGCTAACCCGATCATCGCTGGTGACGGAAAATTTGTCGAGATGCGGTATTTCTTCACGCGCAAATTGATGCTGATGAAAGATTCACAGGCATTTATCTGCATGCCTGGCGGCTTCGGCACACTCGATGAAACTTTTGAGTTATTGACCTTGATGCAGACCGGTCGTGGAGCAATCGCGCCAACAGTCTTGTTAGATATGCCTGGAGATCATTTCTGGCGAACGATGGATGAATTCATTCGTGCTCAGCTGTTACCGCGAGGATTGATCTCTGCCTCTGACCTCTCGCTGTATCGCGTCTGCGAATCAACCACTGATGCGGTGCAGGAAATCGTTGATTTCTACAAGGTGTTTCATTCGGTCCGGTTTGTCGGGAAGTCCTTGATCATTCGCTTAAACCGACAGATCAGCGGGTCAGACCTTGAGGCTCTTAACGCCGATTTCGGGTACCTATGCAAACAGGGAAAGTTTGAATTTTGTGAAGCAACACCTCAGGAAGTGCAATCTGGCGACAATCTAGATAAACCCAGATTGAGATTTGATTTTGTTCGCAACGACCTAGGCGGTCTGCGCGACGTGATTAACAGAATCAATCAAGCCGGCTGAGGACGCCAATCGCCTTCTCAATCGCCCTACGGGCCTGTGTGAGTTGACGTTCCATCTCTGGACGCTTTGCCTCGCCTGCTCGATGAGCCTCTTTGAGGGCGTCAAGCGCCTTGTCTGCGAGGTCTTCAGAGACGCTTTGTAGGTTGCTCACAATTTCTTCAACGGATGCCACATAGAAACTGTACTTCGTCTATCGTTATCGCTCGTGCCAAAGCCTAAAGACCTCCATGAATATGTCAGCTTCTCTGATCCGAACTCGGATCAGACCTGGATGATTGATGCCACATACCTCAAGTCAAACTGGACATGCATTTATGGCTCAGGCTGTAAGGGCGTGCTCGATGATGATGCGACAAAACTGCAACATGGTTGCTGCAGTTACGGCGCTCACTTCATTGACAAAAAGGACCTTGCTTCGGTAAAGAAGTCAGTCGCACGTTTGAAGCCAGAGCATTGGCAAAACATGGAGCGCGGCAAGAATGGCAAGTGGCTTGGTAAAGAACGTGATGGTGCAGATGTGACGCGCAAAGTGAATGGCGTGTGCATCTTCCATAACGACGCATCTTTTGAAGGTGGTCTTGGCTGTGCGTTCCACATTGCAGCACTAGAAGCCGGTGAACGTCCAATGGACTGGAAGCCAGATGTTTGCTGGCAAGTTCCCCTTCGCTTAGAGGAATTCACCGAAGACGATGGTCACGTGGTGTCATTCGTGCGTGAATGGAAGCGTCGTGACTGGGGCGAAGGCGGCCACGACTTCCATTGGTGGTGCACCGATGACTCGAAGGCATTCGTAGGTAAAAACCCAGTGTTCCAATACCTCAAAGATGAGTTGACAGAACTCGTAGGCCCTGCCATTTACAAGATGATCGTGGAAACACTTTCTCGTGACAACTCGGTTGCAGTTGCGCACCCGAAGATGAAAAAAGCGAAGAGTTAGTTACCCGACTTTTTCGTGTACTTACGGCGATCTTCAAGCGTGAGATAACGCTTGCGAATACGAATGAATTTTGGAGTTACCTCTACAAGTTCGTCGTCGCCGATCCACTCGATTGCAGTTTCCAACGTGTGGGTAACTGGAGTAGCAAGCTTCGGACCGTCGTCGTGACTGTGTGTACGAATGTTGGTCTTTTCTTTGGCGCGAACTGCGTTCACGACCATTTCGTCTTCACGAGCGTTCTCACCAACAACCATGCCCTCGTACGTGTCGTCGCCAGGCGAAACAAAAAGCGTTCCACGTAGCTGCAAGTTGTCGAGTGCATACGCTGTCGTTGATCCCATGCGGTCGGCGATCATCGCACCACCCAAGCGGTGAGGCAACTCACCACACCAAGGCATCCAGCCTGCAAGGCTCTGGTGCAACAGCGCTGTTCCGCGAGTGACGGTGAGCAACAATGAACGGAATCCAATAAGTCCACGTGATGGTGCTTCGAAGCTCACGATGGTACGACCAGGGTCTCCAGGGCGAAGATCGGTAATGCGACCCTTACGTGGAGCAAGAGCCTGGGTGATGGCACCGACATATTCATCTGGCACGTCACACGTACCAGATTCGAGAGGTTCCATGCGCTTGCCGTCTACTTCTTTGGTAATTACTTCTGGACGACTTACTTGTAGTTCGAAACCTTCGCGTCGCATGTTTTCGATAAGTACTGCAAGCTGCAATTCTCCTCGACCGGCTACTTCCATGACTTCTGCTACTTCGGTGTTGGAAATTTTGATACTTACGTTGCCAAGAATTTCCTTATTCAAACGATCGCGAAGGTGGCGGCTAGTGAGGTACTTGCCATCGCGTCCTGCGTATGGCGAAGTATTCACTCCAAAGCTCATTCGAAGTACTGGCTGATCTACTTCTAGACGCGGCAGTGCGACAGGGTTGTCAACGGAAGCGATGGTGTCGCCCACTTCTACTTCTTCAATTCCTGACAAAATAAACAAGTCACCAGCAACAACTTCAGTTGCATCTGACCGTTCAATTCCGGAGAATTGGAACAAACTGCTGAGCTTGCGCTTCAAAATTGGCGCGGCGTTCGTATCGGTCGGCTTCTGACACACTGCGACGTTGTCGCCCTTGCGTAAGACTCCTGAGATAACGCGGCCAATGGCCAAGCGTCCCAAATAATCAGATGCGTCCAAGTTGGTAACCATGGCCTGCAACGGCGCATTTGGGTCATTGGTTGGCGCAGGAATGTGTTCAACGATGGCATCAAGCAGTGGGCTCAAGTCGGTGTCCATCGGTGGCATGCCGAGACCCTTCATTGCACGACTTTCGCGTGCAACAGCGGAGTAAACCGGGAATGCAAGGTGATGATCTGCATGCGCAAGATCGAGGAATAACTGTTCTACTTCTTGCAGGACTTCTTCTTTACGCTCGTCCTGGCGATCAACCTTGTTGATTACCAAAATCACGGGAAGGTCCAGTTGAAGTGCTTTGGACAACACGTAACGAGTTTGTGGCAACGGACCTTCTGCAGCATCTACGAGCAACAAAATTCCGTCAACCAATGCGAGAGCGCGTTCAACTTCGCCACCGAAGTCAGCGTGACCTGGGGTGTCAACCAAGTTGATCTTGGTGCCCTTCCACTCAATTTGAGCGGCTTTGGCCAAAATGGTGATTCCGCGTTCGCGTTCCTGATCGTCATTGTCCATGACTCGGTCAACGACTGCAGAGTGGGCAGCAAAGGTTCCCGTGCTGCGCAACAGCGCATCTACAAGAGTGGTTTTGCCATGGTCTACGTGCGCCACAAGGGCGATATTGCGCAAATTATTCGATTGTTGTGTCATTTGTTGGGGGTGATGTGAAAAAGCCGGATGTGGCTGATTTAGATCTCTTCCTCTTCGCTTTCTTCGTCGTCTTCATCGAATCGCACTCCATAGCGTTCTGCTATGGCTGCATACTCGTCCTCTTCGGTCTGCGGCGAGCGTGAACGACCACCAAAACCCAAATCTTCGGCCGTAGGCCCTGACTGCTTCAATCTGCGCGCTTCTTCAAAGCGACGATGACGACCCTTCTTCACGGTAGGGGCTCCGAACTGTGCTCGGACGACTACCGCTTCGGTAGCCGCCTATTGAATAAACATCGCAGATGACTCTAGCCGTTGAAATGGCTCAAAATGGGCTTTATTGCAAGGTTGTTGGTAAAAGTCGCAGTCGTCCTCGACCATCAAAGCTGAGTCCTGCTTCCCCGGAAAGAATCTTTTCAATGTCGCGACCAACAATTTCAGCGCGCCAGCCTGTGGATAACCGCGAGTGAGCAGATTTGCGCAACAGATCCATGATGTCCTGTCGGGTTCCTAACAACGTTGCATCCACGGAATGCTCGCGCGCGAGTTCACCAATCCAGGCAGCAATCAAACTCATTGCTGGTCGGAACTCTTTGTCCACGTCGTCGTGCTCGGTGTGAGGAATTTTTGCCTCTCGATCCCTTCCAAGCGCAACTGCATCAACAATTTCTTGACCTACTTGTCCCCCAATTTGGCGACTTTCCAGACCACGAATCGAAGATAAATCGCCAACTGAATGAGGCATCGCGTGAGCAATTCCAAGCAACGCGATATCGGAAAGCACACGACGCGGTGGCATGTCGTGTTGCATCGCTTTGCGCTCTCTCCACTCGGCAACTGCTTGAGCAACACCTCGTGATGCTGGTTTCAGCGTGCGCACTTCTTTGATCTTGAGCCACGCATCGGTTGGGTCCTGTGGCCCATTTGGCCGAGTTCGAAGTTCCTCGCACGCTTCTTCTGCCCACGATGCTCGTCCCAATTCATTCAACCGAGCCATGATGCTGTCATGAAGCACGAACAAATAGTCAACGTCACTTGCGGCGTACTTCTGTTGGTCTGCTGTGAGCGGCCTGCGCAACCAATCTGTGAGTCGATCGCCCTTTGGTAATGAGATTTTCAGTTCATTCTGAACCAATGATGCAAGAGAAGGTGTCGACATGCCAATAAAACCCGATGACAGCTGGGTATCAAAAATTCGCTTTGGAATGGACCCAGCGGCATGTTGCAGAACTTCCAAATCTTGTTGCGCGGCATGAACAACACACAGGGATTCAGCCGCAAACAGCCTGACAAGCAATGTTGTGTCTACAGCCAATGGGTCAACGAGTGCTGTTGTCTCACCGACGCGAATTTGCAACAAGGCAAGTTTCGGGTAATACGTCTTTTCACGATGAAACTCGGTGTCTAACGCATAACGGTCCGACAACACCGCTTCGTCAATCAACGCATTCAGAGCATCGTCGTCGTCTATCCACAACATGCGAAAACTGGCCTATTCGCCAGTAACAACACTGTTGCCGAGTGCGATCCAACCCGAGGTTCCACCTGCAATATTTACAAGATTGTCGATGTCGAAATCTGCCAAATACTGACATGCACGCATACTGCGCGAACCTGCTTGACATATGACGTACACGGTTCCTTCGTGTCGGAACTCGTCGACGCGATTTTGCACCGTCGACAAAGGAATAGAAGTTGCCGTTGGCACATGGCCGGCAGAAAATTCATCGGATTCACGCACGTCAATGACCTTCGCACCTGCTGCGATGAGTTGTTCTAATTCTGAGACGGAAATTTCAGCGATCATTGTGCTTATTCTATTGCGCGTCTAGAGGCGTATTGACGTTGGTTAAAACATCACTTGGAAATTGTTGATCAAAAACGTTCAGCCCTAAAACAGCTCGGTGAATTGCTCGTTCCCCCGATGCATAGGCGCTGACCATGTGGTCGCGTGTTGCCTCGACATTCCAATAACTGAGCAACCAGTGCCGAAGGTGTGGAGGTTGTTCATCGGATGCAACAACAACATCGTGGGTGCCCGCCGTGTCAATCAAACGTTTGAAATCGGCCACTGCGAAGAACGGTGTATCGCATGGAGCAAACACAACAAAATCGGTCGTTGCGATCTCGAGAACGTCACACATTGCGCCAAGTGGACCGTTCCCCTCACGTTCCCCGCATATCGACGCAATATTGACGAAATCACCATGATCCACTCGTGGACCTACGTATGAAGACTCGCCAGCAAACGATGCTGTGAGGTTGTTTAGAACGATACGTCCCATCGCGACGCCGCCCATGGGGTGAAGCATTTTGTTCGAGCCAAATCGCGAGCTTTGACCACCACTGAATACGAATCCTGAAATAGTAGGACTCATTTGCGTAGTTATGGTCTTCCGTTCGGATCACACTGCAATAAAAATTGCGAGCATCGTGTTGCCTCATCATCTTCACCGATAGCGGCAGCAGTGCGTGCAAGACCATCTAAACAAAGTAAAAATCCATGATTTGTTGGCGCCGACCAACGAACGTATCCACTGCCCTTCCAACCATTGGCGCGTAGTGCATCAAGACCTCTGTGATAACCAACGCGATATGCCATATAACTCTCTACAGAGTCTCTTGCCACATCTCCTAGAGCAGCCCAAGCTGCGAGATAACGGGGATTTTGTGCAACCACACGCGCAACGGCATCACGCCGGTCGCGCTCGGGTGAATTAAGCGCAGCATCGAGTTCTGCTTGGAGAACGCTGTCAACTGCTGGGAGCACAACATTTGGAGGCCCAGTTCCTGAAACATTTACCGAAGAACTCATAGGTCAACCGTATACGAGTGGCACTTGGGAGTGGGGTTTTGCTGGCAGAATATGTTCATGATTGCAATCACATTTGATGCAGACAGCGTGAAGAACTACTCCTTGATGGCAATGGGCGGCTCCTTTGTCGGGCTTCTTCTGGTTTTGAAGTTCGCTAAGTCAATAGTCTCAAAGTTGTTGCTGCTCATAGTGTGTGTTGGAATCGGAGTTCTTGCGTTCACACAACGCGATGCAGTCAATGCCTGCGTAGCGACCGCAAATGAGCAGGCTCAAGCTGGTACGCCCTTCGAAACCACATGCACGTTCTTTGGGCAACAAGTTTCGCTTTCAGGAATTACCCAGAATCCATGATCGAGACCTTCTTAGAGCACATTGATGCCTGCCCCACCGCGCACCATGTGGTGGAAAGAGCTTCAACGCACCTAGTCGCCAATGGATTCACTCGGGCTCCTCTCGATTCACCATTTGCGACGAGTCATCTCGAGCAAGGTTTTGTATCCAGTGGCGGAACGATCATCGCGTGGAAAAATGCGAAAGCTATTTCTGCACAGGGCATTCGCATCGTTGGCGCACATACCGATTCACCAGGTCTGCACATCAAGCCAAACCCGGATACGCAAACTCTTCATTGGCAACAACTGCAAGTTGAGGTCTACGGCGGTCCATTGCTCAATTCGTGGCTTGATCGCGATCTAGCTATTGCTGGACATGTGGTGCTTCGAGATGGCACCACTTCCCTGTTCTCCTCAGAGCTATCAGTAGCGCGTATTCCGCAACTAGCGATTCATCTCGATCGAGAGGTCAATGACAAAGGTCTCGTACTGAATCGTCATCAGCATCTCAATCCAATTTGGGCAACGGGAGCATTGACAGTTTCCTTTGAACATTGGTTAGCTCAGCAAAACTCGGTATCAGATTCGCAGATTGCATCATGGTCAGCACAACTTGTTGATACACAAAAAGCAGAGATTTTCGGACGTGAATCAGAATTCATCGCATCACCGCGAATCGACAATCAAATTTCGTGTTGGGCTGCTCTGACTGCACTCCTTGCTGATGCTGGGGACCAACCAATGATGATTGCGCTCTTCGACCACGAGGAAGTTGGATCTCAAAGCAGTACCGGAGCCGGTGGTCCGATGCTTGAGCACGTGCTTGAACGCCTCGCTTACGCATCAGGTTCCTCGCGATCCGAGTTCCTCTCAGCTCTGCAGAAAAGTCATTGCGTTTCAGCTGACAATGCACACGCAGTTCATCCCAATTACACCGATCGACATGAGTTGAATAACGCTCCGTACGTGAACAAAGGTGTAGTGATTAAGAACAATGTCAATCAGCGGTATGCGACGTCACCGAGTTCGCTCGTGCCCATTGTTCATGCAGCATCAACTGCGGGACTACAACTGCAAGCCTTCTCTTCTCGGAACAACATTGCGTGTGGTTCAACAATTGGACCAATTACCGCCACTCGATTGGGAATAGAAACTGTCGACATTGGAGTTCCGCAACTCTCTATGCACTCAATTCGCGAAATGTGTGGAACACGTGACCCAGTTGAATTGGTGTCACTACTTCGCGCATACTTTTCGCGTCTGTAGGTAACACCTTCTAATTAATCAAACGGTTTGCTTCATCCAGCAACAGTTGGAGCTCGCGCTGCAGTTTTACGGTGAGTTCTGCAATCTGTTCACGCGATGCTCGGCCGCCACCTGGTACTTCAGCCGCAATAGGTTTGCCGATGACCATTCTGCATTTCTTGAATCGAATCGCTTTCGATCCAGAGCGCATCACATCTTCTGTTCCAGCAATAGCTGCAGGGACAATAGGTACGCCGGTTTTCAACGCAACGTACGCTGCACCGTCGAATAGTGGTTGTACTTCCGGGCCGAAATGCCGAGTTCCTTCTGGAAACATCACCAAAGGCTCGCCGCTGTGAAGTACGGCGATACAACGTTTTAGCGCTTCAAGATCGGCTGAGCCACGAGTTACAGGAAACGCACCGAGACCCGTCATAGCTTTACCAATCAACTTGAACTTCCAAATTGAATCCTTGCCCATGAAGCGCATTCGTCTTCGAGTCGCGGCAGAGGCCACCGGAATATCAATCGTTGACCGGTGAGTGGGAGCAAATACAAAGGCCCCAGTCTTTGGCACATTCTCTAAACCAACCACACGTAAACGAAGCAAGGACCGACAAAGGCCAACAACGAGTCCACGGACACATGCGTAAAAGATTTTGGTTGATCGTGATTGACCAACAATGCGGGAGTCAACAATGGCCATTACATATTCCTCTCAAGGAAAAGACCTTCAATTTCGTCAACAACGTCGTCAATTGCTCTGTCGCTTGTATCGACAACAACTGAATCACTTGAAGACGCAAGAGGACTATCGGCGCGAGTGCTGTCGAGTAAATCACGTTCGGAGATTGCTGCGGCAATTTGCGCCACGTCACCACCGTCTTGATCAACTCGGCGCTGAGCACGTACTTCGGGTGTGGCTGTGAGAAATACTTTCAAGATCGCTTCCGGAAATACAACCGTGGCAATGTCGCGACCTTCGATCACTCCGCCACCATGAGCACTTGCCCACTCCTGTTGGCGAATACGCATTTCGGTTCGAACTCCAGAGTTTGCAGCGACTTTGCTGACGCTGCCAGTCACTTCTGGCCCGCGAATTGCTGTTGTTGCATCATGTCCGTTAATGATGACGCGATCGATACCGACATGCAGGTCGCACTCCTGCGCTAATTGAGTGATGGCATCTTGATCGGAGAGATCCATTTCGCGCAACATTGCTTCAAAGGTCACCGCGCGATACATCGCACCGGTATCTAGGTACTTCATGCGTAATCGAGCGGACAGAGCCTTGGCAATAGTCGATTTTCCCGCTCCAGCAGGACCATCGATTGCGATAACGCGCCGATGTGCGTCTACTACCAACTTGTATCCCTTGGACGTCCCTCTTCGTATCCAGAAGCACTTTGAATTCCGATAACCGCGTTCTTTCGAAACTCAACGGTGTTGTTCGCCCCTGCATACGTGCATGATGACCGCACTCCGGCAACGATTTGGTCGAGAATATCTTCGACACTTGGACGTTCGGGGTCAAGATACATTCGCGATGTCGAGATTCCTTCTTCAAAGAGTTCCTTACGTGCTCGCTCGACTGCCGATTCATCTCGAGTGCGATTTCGTACGGCACGGTTCGATGCCATTCCAAAACTCTCTTTGTACAGACGACCATTTGTGTCACGGAGCGTGTCGGCAGCAGACTCATACGTGCCTGCAAGCCACGAACCGAACATGATGTTTGCTGCACCGGCAGCGAGGCCCAACGCAACATCACGTGGGTGACGCACACCACCATCGGCCCACACGTGTTTGCCAAGTTCGGCAGCTTGTTCCGAACATTCGAGGACAGCAGAAAACTGCGGTCTTCCCACGCCGGTCATCATGCGTGTGGTGCACATTGCTCCTGGACCCACACCTACCTTGATGATGTCTGCACCTGCATTGATGAGATCGCGAGTGCCTGAAGCAGTAACCACGTTGCCCGCTACAACTGGCAATGAAGAAACATTGGCCCGCACCTGCTGGATTGCTTTCAGCATCCGCGTTTGGTGCCCATGCGCTGTATCGACAACTAGCACGTCTACTCCCATATGTGCCAGCGCCTTTGCGCGAGCACCAGGGTCGGCATTAATGCCTACTGCAACACCGATCATGAGCTGACCGTTCTTATCGAGAGCTGGCTTATAAATGGTGCTTCGCAATGCACCTTTGCGTGTGATGCAGCCAACCAACTTTCCGTCGTTGTCAACTACAGGCGCAAAGGAAATGCGACGCTCTGTCATTTCGTCGAACATTGCTGTTGCGCTCAATGCTGAATTCAACGAGATGATTTCGCGACTCATAACATTTTGCAATTGCGCGAAACGATCAAATCCAATCGAATCATGTTCTGTGAAAATGCCAGATGGACGTCCATCTGCATCAACAATGACTACTGCCCCGTGCGCGCGCTTATAAATAAGGCTGAGGGCTTCTCCAACAGTGCCGTCACCGGGCATCGTGATGGGTGTTTCATAAATTGTGTGTCGCGATTTCACGAATCGCACAACGTTTTCTACAACGTCAAGAGGAATGTCTTGAGGAAGAACTACAAGCCCGCCCCGGCGCGCAACGGTCTCTGCCATACGCCGACCTGCAATAGCCGTCATGTTCGACACGACTACAGGAATAGTGGTTCCCAATCCATCGGTTGTGCTCAAATCGACTCCCTGGCGCGACTGAACATCGGACAGGCTCGGAACCATGAATACGTCGTTATATGTCAGGTCGTAGTTCGGCGTTCCGTTCAAAAACTTCATGAGGATTCCCCTTGTTCGCGTTTGGGCAACATGCCTAAACCCTGCTTTACGACCGCTTTAGGCTACTCCGAATTTGTAGCCTCGTAATCACATGAGTGTGATCATCTCCAGCCACAGTCCCAATGCCGTTGCTAGGGCTGTCGACGTATTGAATTCAGGTGGCCTTGTGGGGTTGCCGACCGAGACCGTCTACGGGCTGGCAGCACGAGCAGACAACGATGAGGCGGTCGCAAAGATTTATATTGCCAAAGGAAGACCTTCTGGGCACCCGCTAATTTTGCACATCTCAGACATGTCCGAGTTGAATCGCTATGCCGTCAATATTCCACGCGAAGCAATGACTCTTGCTCAACAATGCTGGCCAGGACCACTCACGCTCTTGCTCCACAAATCTGTAGAAGTGTCTCATCACGTAACTGGCGGGCGCGACACCGTTGCCATTCGTGTCCCTGCTAACGATTGCGCGCTAAGCATCATTGGCCGGTGCGGACACGCTGTAGCCGCTCCTTCGGCAAACGTGTTTGGTCACGTCAGTCCTTCAACAGCACAACATGTGCATGACGATTTGGGAGATCGTGTGGACCTCATTGTCGACGATGGCAACTGCTCCATTGGTGTTGAATCCACCATTATTGATTTCACAGCTCCGCATCCACAGTTGCTTCGACCAGGTGGGTTTCCAGTCGAAGACATTGAATCAATCATTGGTGGGAAGGTGCACGAGCCTTCAGGTGATGCTCGTGCTTCAGGCATGCTTGCTTCGCACTACTCCCCCGACTGCCGCGTGGTTCTTGTACCGAACATGGATGAAGCTCTCGCTCTGCACACTGCAACCCCACGGTCGCGAGTGCTCGACCATTCGGATAACTACCCCCTCTATGCGGCATCGCTGTATGCACAAATGCGCCAGGCCGATGCCGACAACATGGCCGTAATCATTGCTGTGTTACCCCTCAACACTGGGCTCGGTTCTGCCATCCGTGACCGCCTAACAAAGGCATCATTCCTCTAGGCTTGGTAGTCCAAACCCAGGGTGGCACCCGTCACCCGACTCCTAGGGGGAGAAAACACATGAAGAAAACAACAAAGCGTCGTTTCGGTGCTCTCGTTGTCGGTCTCAGCCTTGTGGCTGCGGCTTGCGGCGGAAGTAGTGACAGCGACTCAACAGCCACACCAGGTGGCGAGTTGGAAGGAATGAAGGGCACCATGCCACTCGTCAACCTTTCAGCTGAGTTCAAAGATGGTATGAACGCGTTCTGGGTTGCCGAAGGCAACACAGCGCTTGAAGACTATTCATATGCTGCAGAAGCATTTGACTCAGTAATGCTCGTTGCACTTGCAGCAGAAGCAGCAAAGACTGACGGCAGTGCACTTGCCTCACAGATCCAAGCAGTTTCAGCAGGTGGCGAAGCATGCAGCGACTTCGCAGCATGTGTAGCGATCATTGCAGCTGGCGGAGACGTCAACTACGAAGGTGCATCTGGCCCACAGGACATGAACGGAAACGGCGAACCAGTTAATGCTTCGTACGGCGTTCTTACCTTTGGTGCAGACAACCGCTTCAAATATGAAGATGCTTCATACGTTCTTGCAGACGCTCCAGATTCGGACATTGTTCCAAACGCTGAAGTAACTGTTGAGCGTAAGGGTGATGGCGTATTGAAGATCGGTTCGCTCTTGCCAGAAACCGGTTCACTCGCGTTCCTCGGACCACCGGAATTCGCTGGTGTTGAGTATGCAATCAGCCTCATCAATGCGGCTGGCGGCGTTCTTGGCAAGCCAGTTGAATACGTTCAGGGTGACTCGGGTGACACCAGCACTGACACAGCAAGCACCACCGTTGACCGTCTCCTCGGAGAAAATGTTGACGCAATTATCGGTGCAGCTTCATCGTCAGTGTCACTGACTGTAATTGACAAGATCACTGCTGCTGGCGTTGTTCAGTTCAGCCCAGCTAACACGTCGGACAAGCTTTCGACCTACGCTGATAACGGTTTGTATTTCCGTACCGCACCTGCTGACAAGCTTCAGGGTGCAGTGCTTGCAAACCTCATCGCAGGCGACGGCGCAGCAACTGTGTACATCATGGCGTTGGACGATGCTTACGGAACGGGTCTTGCAGACGCGATCGAAGCAAACCTCACCGCAGCAGGTGTAACTGTTGTTGGCAAGAAGATCTACGACCCGAAGGCAACGACATTCGATGCTGAAGTTGGCGAGATCAAGACTGCTAATCCAGACGCAATCATGCTCGTAACATTCGACGAAGGTTCACGTATCCTGCGCACCATGGTGGAGCAAGGCATCGGACCTAAGGATAAGAAGGTCTACGGCTGTGACGGCAACATGGGTAACGCACTCGGCGAAAACTTCGACTCGGGTAAGTAATCCCTGACTCTGTCAGATTAAGAAAGGCCCCCAGCCGAAAGGTTGGGGGCCTTTTTATTTGCTCAAAATGCGATCAGCCACCGGTCATTTTGGCGAGCGTGCCCAAGTACAACTTGATCACATTCGGGTCTTCCAGCAACTGGCGACCTGTACCTGTGTACGCATTCTTGCCCTGGTCGAGAACATAGCCACGATCAGTTACCTGCAAGCAACGACGCGCATTCTGCTCCACCATCAAGATGGCAATGCCCTCTGCGTTAATGCGCTTGCACTGAATAAACACTTCGTCTTGCAATGCCGGGGACAATCCTGCGCTTGGTTCATCGAGCAACAGTAATTTGGGTTCCATCATGAGCGCGCGTCCCATTGCCACCATTTGACGTTCACCACCCGATAACGATCCAGCGCGTTGGTTCGCCCGTTCGCGAAGTTTTGGAAACAACGACGTGACGTAGTCAAATCGTTCGTTAAACACGCTCGGCTTAATAAAGCATCCCATTTCCAAATTCTCGGAAACAGTCAAACTTTGGAATACGTTCTGAGTTTGCGGAACGTAACCAACACCCCGCTCCACTAATTCGTGTGCCTTCATTCCAGTGATGTCGTTGTCGAGAAACCGAACGTTCCCTCCGCGCACACCGCACTGCCCAAGAATTGCTTTGAGCACAGTTGACTTTCCTGCACCGTTTGGACCGATCACGCCAACGAACTCTCCGGCACGAACTTCAATATTGCAACCGTTCAGAATGTTTACTTCTGGTACGTAGCCAGCGACTAGCTCGTCAACAACGAGAATGCGATCATCGGCCATTATGCATTCTCCTCTTCGAGTAATGACTTTCCTTGGTGGGTTCCGAGGTATGCCTCGATTACTGCTGGGTTGGCAGAAATCTGTTCAGGCGTTCCCTCAGCGATGATGCGACCTTCAGCCATGACCACTACCCAGTCGGAAATGTCATGCACCATGTCCATGTCGTGTTCAACAAACAGCACTGTCATGCCATCGTCTCGTAAGCCACGGATGTGTTCATTCAGACTTTGCTTGAGCGCTGGGTTCACTCCGGCCATCGGTTCGTCCAGCATGACAAGACGAGGGTTAGTCATCAATGCGCGGGCCATCTCAAGAAGCTTTCGTTGGCCTCCGGACAGCGTTCCTGCATATTGATCGCGCATGTGATCAAGTTTGAATCGCTTCAGTAATTCATCGGCACGACGCTCGATGATTGCTTCCTGCTTGCGATAGCGAAATGGCAGCAAGCCATTCCACCACTTCTCGCCCATTTGATGCGTTGCACCAAGTTTCATGTTCTCGATTACCGAAAGCTTGGTGAGGCTCTTTGTGAGCTGGAAGGTACGCACCATTCCAAGACTTGCCGTTTTATGCGCAACAACCTTTTTCAAGTTCTTGCTATCAAACATCCACTCGCCGGTATCGGGAGTATCAAAACCTGTAAGCAGGTTGAACAGCGTGGTTTTTCCCGCACCGTTAGGTCCGATTAGCGCTGTAATTGACCCGCGCTGTACTTCAAGATGCTGCACGTCGACGGCTGTAACGCCTCCAAAATTCCTGCGCACATTTTCAGCAAGCAGAATTGGATCAGGCTTAGCTATGCCTGGCGACGCATTGACCGACGCAAGCGCTGCTCGAGCGCGCTGGGCGAGTTCAGAGTATGTCCGTTCAGCGTCCATCGAGTGCCATCTCTTCTTTGCTTCCAAATACGCCTTGTGGTCTAAACGTCATGAGCAACATGAGTCCAAGGCCAATCAACATGTAGTTCACTGGACCAACCTGTGCCTTCTGAATAATTCCGACGCCAAAAATGCTGAACGGCTCGTCTTTAGTCAACTCACGGAGGAAGTTGTCACTGAAGACATACAGACCCCAGAACATCATTGGACCTACGACCGATCCCCGAACTTTTGCGACGCCTCCAAGAACCAATGCCGTGAGCACATAGAAGGTGACGTCACGGCTGTAGTTATCTGGCTGCACCGAACCACGGTCGAGTGCAAAAATCATCCCGGAAAACATTCCCACTACTCCACCGATGATCAGTGACTGCATCTTGTAGCTGTACACATTCTTGCCAAGGCTGCGAACTGCATCTTCATCTTCACGAATGGCCTTCACTACTCGACCCCACGGGCTCTTCATAAGCATGTACACCAAAGCCGAGAAAATGATGACGAGCGACCAACCGACAATCATGGTCCACAGCGAATAACCGCTGTACTTGAATGGACGAATTCCGTATTGACCAGCAGGATCAAACGGACTTAAATCACGGAACGATGTACTGAAGCTATTGATTCCATCACTGCCGCCGAAGTATTCCTTAAAACGAACTGAACGGACTACGAGCCGCACAATTTCCGCAGTTGCGATAGTCACGATTGCCAAATAGTCAGCGCGCAAACGCAATGTTGGAATGCCAACAAGCAGGCCAAGAATGATCACCAGGGCAAGTCCGATCAGAATTCCCCACCACATACCAACGCCGAAGTACTGCGATGTCATGCCAAGGCCATATGCACCGCAAGCCATAAATGCCGACTGTCCGAAATTCAACAAGCCGGTATAGCCAAATTGGATATTGAGTCCAATTGCAGCGAGCGCAAAATAGGCGGCGTCAATACCGAAAAATGCAGAGATGGTGTTCTCGAGAATCTTGATGATGTCCATATCAGCCAACCCTCTGCTTGCGACCGAGTATTCCCTGCGGACGAACCACCAAAACAATGATCAGAATCAGCAGCGCTGGTGCATTTTTGAGTTCTGCTGGAACGACAAGAGAAGCAAGCTCAACAAGCAAACCAACGAGGAAACCACCAACTAGCGCCCCATAAGCCGAACCAAGTCCACCGAGCGTTATTCCGGCAAACATCAAAAAGATCAAGCCAGCACCCATTTCAAATCCCACTTGCTCGTCCAAACCTCGAAACAGGCCACCCATCGCTGCAAGTGCTCCGCCTGCAAACCACACGACTCGAATGATTTTTTGTGTATCGATACCCGTCGATGATGCCAACGATGGGTTATCTGATACCGCGCGAATCGCTTTTCCAGTCCGTGACTTTTGCAGATAAGCAGCAACAGTGAGCAGCACGATAAAGGAAATGATTGCAGTACTGAGATCTCGCATGGTGATACTGACTGGTCCGAAACTTTTTGCGACCTGCAGGCTGTAATCATCTAACGGACGAGTACGCCCACCGAACTGGTACAAGAACATATTTCGCAACATGATTGACAGTCCAACCGAAACGA
>Ga0208852_1000085_pt1 | contig 22959 bp, 22 predicted proteins | sample LakMenEpi18Jun09_FD_150711 | JGI IMG/M metagenome (GOLD analysis project Ga0208852, IMG submission 150711) | Freshwater microbial communities from Lake Mendota, WI - 18JUN2009 deep hole epilimnion ns (SPAdes) | ecosystem: Environmental > Aquatic > Freshwater > Lake > Epilimnion/Euphotic zone ...
AAATACAACAGCAGATACCAAGGACAAAGAGGCCCAACAGCTTCTCGTTCATTCCTCAACTTCTATAAAACAGATGTTGGTAATGAACCTCTAGAACAAAAAGATTAAAAAGAAAACGCCGTCCGACTGGGCGGCGTTTTACTTTCAGTTCTTTTTAGTTGATGACCTGCGGACGTGGGTGAACACGCATCAATAGAGCTAGTCCAACAATCAGGATCAGGATGATTCCCCAGATACCGTAGATGGTTGTGTTACCTGTTGCACCAAGCTGGATAGCAATCGCGATGCTAGATGCCCATAATGTTCCAGACAAGAATGAAACCGCTCTTCCAGTGAATTGGTATAGACCAAATACTTCACCTTCACGACCTGCTGGTGTGAAGCGAGAAACAAATGTTCTACTTGATGCTTGAGCAGGTCCTACGAATAGACATAGAAGCAAACCAAACAACCAGTAAGCAGGCTGACCGTAGCCAGCAAAGATAAAGACACAGCTACCAGCAACGATTAGACCAACTAGGGAAGCGATGATCACTGTTCTTGAGCCGATTCTGTCATCTAGAACACCACCGATAGCTGCACCTAGACCGGAAACTATGTTTGCGGCAATCCCATAGAAAATAATTGATGTTTGATCAAAACCAAACGCTAGTGTTCCAAGCACAGCACCGAAGGTGAAGATACCTGCTAGACCATCTCGATAAACGGCACTAGAGATTAGGAACTTTAAAGTTTCAGGAGCCTGTTGACGAAGGGTCACTAACTGACCCCAAAGCTTCTTGTATGAAGATAGAACGCTCTCTTTGGCCATTGGTTGCTTTTCGATCTCAGGGACGAAAAGCAAAAGTGGAATTGAGAAGATCAGTGTCCATACAGCAGCAAATAGGAATATCGATCTGATGTTTAGTGAGTCGTCCGTTGGAATGCCAAACCATGGAACATCAGGAAGAGCAAAACCAATTAGAGAAACAAGAAGAAGAATGATTCCACCGGTGTATCCAAGTGCCCAAGCGAAGCCAGAAATCTTTCCGATGTTCTTCTCTGTTGTTACACCTTTTAACATCGCGTAGTAGTTAATGAATGCTGACTCTTGAACAAGAGAACCTATGGCATAGAGAACCAAACCAAACAGGAAGTATTCAGGCTTTGGCTCAACAAAGAATGCTGAGATCATGATGGCGACCAAGACCAGGGTGAGAAGTACAACCCAGAACTTCCTTCGACCATTCACATCAGATCTTCTACCAAGTACTGGAGCAATCACTGCTAGAACGACACCTGCTATTGCTGTTGCCCAACCGATAGCTTGATCTGGGTTCTGAGCCGCGGTTGCAACTGCACCTGCCAAATAGACAGGGAAGATGAATGTCTGCATGATGGTCGGATAAGGCTGTTCAGCCCAGTCCCATAGCATCCAGGAGAAAGTCTTTAGTCTTGCGCTTGGTTTCTTCATAGCCACTAGTTTGGCGTGTACGAGAGTGTTTTGGGTTCGGATTCGGGCACTTTTTCACAACAATTGGACAATTGTTAGCCCAAAGCGAACTTGAGCCACTTCACATCAAGTTTTCAGGGTATTTGCTTGACATAATGCTTGAGATTTGTGAAACTTGAGTCAACAAGGCTCAAGTTCGAGTTTTGAGACACAAAAGCTGCGGCCCAGTAAGGGCGAGCACTAATAAGGAGAACAACCACATGGCACGTGCAGTAGGTATTGACCTAGGTACAACAAACAGCGCAGTAAGCGTATTGGAAGGTGGAGAACCAACCGTTATCGCTAACGCTGAAGGATTCAGAACAACCCCTTCGATCGTTGCATTCACTAAGGACGGCGAAGTGCTTGTCGGTGAAACCGCTAAGCGCCAAGCAGTCACAAACGTGGACAGAACCATCGCTTCGGTGAAGCGTCACATGGGTACCACCTGGAACTTTGATGTTGACGGTAAGAAATACACAGCCCAAGAACTATCAGCTCGTATCTTAGGAAAGCTTAAGAGAGATGCTGAGACCTATTTAGGTGAGCCAGTAACAGATGCAGTTATCACTGTCCCTGCTTACTTCAATGACGCAGAGCGTCAGGCTACTAAAGAAGCAGGTGAGATTGCTGGTCTGAACGTACTTCGTATTATCAACGAGCCAACAGCTGCAGCTCTTGCTTATGGCCTTGATAAAGGTAAAGAAGATGAACTTATCTTGGTATTCGACCTAGGCGGTGGAACATTTGACGTTTCACTTCTTGAAGTTGGTAAAGATGATGGCTTCTCAACTATCCAGGTAAAAGCAACCTCAGGTGATAACCGCCTAGGTGGAGATGACTGGGACCAGAGACTTGTTGATCACCTAATCAAGAAGTTCAAGGAAACAACTGGTGTTGATGTTTCTAAAGACAAGATTGCTCTTCAGCGTCTAAAGGAAGCAGCAGAGCAGGCTAAGAAAGAACTTTCTCAGTCGATGTCAACTAACGTTCAGCTACCTTACCTTTCTCTAACCGAGAATGGTCCAGCAAACTTGGATGAAACAATTACTCGTGCACAGTTCGAACAACTAACAAACGATTTGCTAGAGCGCACTCGCAAACCATTCAACGACGTAATAAAAGAAGCAGGCGTAAAAGTTGCTGACATTGCTCACGTAATTCTTGTTGGTGGTTCAACTCGTATGCCACAGGTAGCAGAACTAGTGAAAACTCTTTCTGGTGGTAGAGAAGCTAACAAGGGTGTGAACCCTGATGAGGTAGTTGCAGTTGGTGCATCACTTCAAGCAGGTGTTCTAAAGGGTGAGCGTAAAGACGTTCTATTGATTGACGTGACTCCACTATCTCTTGGTATTGAAACCAAGGGTGGCATCATGACTAAGTTAATTGAACGTAACACTGCGATTCCAACAAAGCGATCAGAAGTTTTCACAACAGCTGATGACAACCAACCTGCAGTTAGCATTCAGGTTTACCAAGGTGAAAGAGATTTCACTAGAGACAACAAGTCACTTGGAAACTTTGAACTAACTGGTATTGCTCCAGCACCTCGTGGTTTGCCTCAAATCGAAGTTACCTTCGACATCGATGCAAACGGTATCGTTCACGTATCTGCTAAGGACAAGGGAACTAACAAGGAGCAGTCAATGACTATTACCGGTGGTTCTTCTCTTTCTAAGGAAGATATCGAGCGCATGGTTAAAGATGCTGAAGAGCACGCAGCTGAAGATAAGAAGCGTCGCGAAGAAGCTGACACTCGCAACCAGGGTGAGCAGATGGTTTACCAGATCGAGAAGTTAATCAAGGATAACGACCAGAAGCTTTCTGAAGAAGTGAAGACAGATGTTCAGGCAGACGTTGACGCTCTAAAGACTGCTCTTGCAGGAGAAGACTTCGATGCAGTGAAGTCAGCTCTTGAGAAGCTAACTGAATCACAGACTAAGTTGGGCGAGGCTATCTACGCTGCTGCTTCACAAGAAGCAGAGCAGGAAGCACCTTCAACTGAAGACGTGGTCGACGCTGAAGTAGTCGAAGAAGAAGAGAAGAAGTAATGTCGGACAAGTTTGAGTCGGGACCGGAAGGTCCCGACTCACCCGACAACACTCCGCTTGATCCAATTGACGCTGAATTACAAGATCTAGTTGAAGAAACTGGCCCTATCAGTAAGGAAGCGGAACTTCTAGCTGATTTGCAGAGACTTCAAGCAGAGTTTGTGAACTTCAAGACTCGTGTTGAAAGAGACAGAGATGTTGCTCGCAACGCTGCTATTGCTGAGGTAATCAGAGCGTTCCTACCTGCATTCGATGATCTTTCATTAGCTGAAGCTCATGGCGATCTTGAAGGTTCTCCGTTTGCTGCAGTTCTAAACAAACTGCGTAACGGTGGCGACAAGTTTGGTCTTGAAGTGTTTGGTTCAAAGGGTGAGAAGTTTGATCCTGAATTACACAATGCGCTCGTTCAAACTCCTTCAGCAGATGTAACAGAGAATGTTATTGCTGATGTAATTTCTCCTGGATACAAACTAGGTGATCGTCTTATTCGTCCAGCAATGGTTGCAGTTTTTATTCCTGAAGCGAAGTAGATAAGTTATGGCAAGTCAAGATTGGTTAGAGAAGGACTTCTATAAGGTTCTTGGCGTCGCTAAAGATGTGTCTGAAGCAGATCTCAAGAAGGTTTATAGAAAGCTCGCCAGAAAATATCACCCTGACTCAAACGCAGGTGATGCCAAATCAGAAGCTAAGTTCAAAGAAATCTCCGAAGCATATTCTGTTCTCTCTGACAAAGATCAGCGCAAAGAATACGATCAGTTCCGAGCTATGGGCGGTGGGGCAAGATTCACTGCCCCTGGTGGTCAAGGTCAATCAAGTGCTGGCTTTGAAGATGTCTTTGCAAACTTGTTTGGCGGCGGCGGTCGAGGCTTTGGCGGCTTTGGTGGACCGATGCCTGGCCAAGATTTATCTGCAACAACTGAACTGCCATTTATTGATGCAGTGAATGGAACAACAATCAAACTGAACTACACAGGATTGGATCCAATCAATGCCAAGATTCCTGCAGGTGTTTTAGATGGCCAGAAGATCAAGCTCCGTGGCAAAGGTGCAGCATCACCTAATGGTGGACCTAATGGTGATTTAGTAATCACAATCACAGTTAAACCCCACTCTGTATTTAGTCGTGATGGAAACAACCTTCGAGTTACCGTTCCAGTTACATTCGCTGAAGCAGTATTGGGAGCAACTATATCTGTGCCAACCCTTGGTGGCGATCCGGTAAAGCTAAAGGTTGCTCCAAATACCCCCAATGGCAGAGTGCTTCGCGTTAAAGGTAAAGGTGTAACAACAGCCAAAGGCGTTGGCGATCTTTTGGCCAGCGTTGAGGTTCTGGTTCCTTCGCACATCTCAGATAAGGCAGCCAAAGCTTTAGCTGAATTTGATGAGTTACTTCCTAAGGAAGATCCCCGTGCTGACCTTTTGAATAAGGCAGGGTTGCTCTAATGAATAACATTGACCCAGATGCACCGATTCTGACTATTGCAGCTGCGGCTGAACTAGCCAGAATGCACCCGCAGACCCTCAGACAGTATGACCGCATGGGTTTGGTTAGACCCTCTAGAACTATTGGGCAATCCAGGAGATATACCCTTCGCAACGTAAGCCAATTGGCTGAAGTAGCCAAGCTTTCAAGCGAAGGGGTCTCTCTAGTTGCTATCAAGAGAATCCTGGATCTCGAGAACTACGTTGTTGACATGAAACAGCGCGTAACTGAACTCGAAAAACTGGTTGAGGAACTAACTCAGAAGCAACCAGGGGTTAGAGTTTTCGCCGTTGGTGATGCTGGAACGGTTAGCATCCCATCGGGTAGAAGACCTAAGAAATCAACTTCAGTGGTCCTTTGGAGACGCTCCCAGTAGGTTCACTATCGCGAACATCTTCAGTCCTATTTAGGCACTGATTCGCTAAAATTGGGCACTATGACCAATAAAACAGAAGAACGCACCTACGGCCAAGGCTCACAGGGCGAACCGGAGAAGCCAGCCAAATCTAAGCCAGGTATTGGTGCGAAGCTCAAGTACAGCTTCGATAACTCAATCGCTAAGAGCGGCATGTTCGTAACTTGGATGCTGGTACTGATGATCATATTCAGCATCTTGCTGGTATTCATCAGAGCACTTCTGTTTGCACTTCCGTTCATCACTCGTCCAGATGCTCAGGTTGTTTTCGAATTTGAAACCTTCTGGCAGTCATTCGCCACTCTGTTTGGTAGAGGTGCAGAAGCTACTTGGGCAGAACGTATTCTTAGCTTCCTGACCTGGGTTTGTACAGTTGCTCTCGGTGGAGCTGTAACAGGTTTCATCGTTGGTGCAATTACAAGAACATTTGAAAAACTACGTAAGGGTAAGAGCCCGATCATCGTAAACAACCACACCCTTATCTTGGGTTGGTCAAACCGTATCTACCCAATCTTGAAAGAACTAGCTGTTGCTAACTCAAACGTGAGGAAAGCGAACGTCGTTATCTTCTCTTCACACACCCGTGATTACATGGAAGGTGAGATTGACGCGAGAGCAAAAGATCTAGGCAAGCTAAAGGTTGTTACCAGAACTGGTGATGTAACTAACCCAGAAGATCTAAAGAGAACAAATATTGCTAACGCCAAGTCAATCATCGTTCTTGATAGTGATGAAGCTGGAGACGCTAACGTTGTTAGCGCCGTGCTTGCAATCAAGGCAGTGAATCCAAACACCGACATTAAGATTGTGGCTGAAATAGATGATGCCAACACAGGTGAAGCCCTAACCGTTGCTACCCAAGGCCAGGTAGTCACTGTTCGATCACAAGAGATCATTGCTCGTGTTACAGCCCAGGCATCTCGTCGTCCAGGCCTAGCAGCTGTTGTTCTAGATCTTCTAGATTTCGATGGCGATGAGATTTACTTCGCTGATGTGCCAGCTCTGCACGGTAAGACATATGCAGATGCACTTCTAGCCTTCAACGATGCAGCGGTTATTGGCCTACTAGCAGTTGATGGAACAGCTCAGGTTAACCCTGCTCAGAACACCAAGATCAAGCCAGGTATGAAGGTTATTGCCATTGCTGAAGATGACGACAAGGTTATCTACACCGGTGTTCGTGAAGACATTTCAAAGAAGAAGGTAACTGTTGTTGCTAAGAAAAAGGATCCTGCAGAGCACCTACTAATCATTGGTTGGTCTTCAATGGGTCGGACAGTGCTAAACGAACTAGCTGGCTTCCTACCTAAGGGTTCAACAGTTCACATTGTTGCTCAGTCAAGATACGTGGCAGAAGAAGAACTAAAGAACCTAAAGTTTGGTTCTGTGAAGGTTACCTTCGCAAGCGTTTCAGGTGATGTTGATGATCTAATTGCTCAAGCTAAGGGCAAGAAATTCAACGAAGTAATCGTTCTTGGTTACCGTAATGCAATTAGCCAGAGTGAAGCAGATGCTCAAACAATGTTGACTATGTTGCAGATGAACCAGTTGTTCGCAGCTGAGGGTAACGGTGTTGAGCCAACCCGTCTAGTTGCTGAAATTCTTGACTCAAGAAAGTCAGAGCTTGCTCGTGTAGCTGCAGTTGATGACCTAGTTGTTAGCGACTCTCTAGCTGCTCTATTGATTGCTCAGATTAGCGAGAACCCTTCCCTTGCTCCAGTATTCGAAGACCTATTCGACGCTGAAGGTGCAACTCTAAATGTTAGAGACATCAGTGAATACGCCAAGCTAGGTAAGTCAGTTTCATTCGCTGAACTAGTAGCAGTTGCTCGTAACCACGGTGAATCAGCTATTGGATATCGTTTGGCATCAAGCGCTGGTGCTGAAGGTTCAACCGGTGTTGTGTTGAACCCTTCAAAGACAAGCGAATTTGTTCCTGTTGCTGGAGATTCACTAGTTGTTATTGGTGACCTTAGCTAATTGAGCAAGCTACAACAGCTCAAAAAAGATTTGCGAGCTGTCGCAACCAAAGAGTGGGCCATAGGTTCAGCTAAGACTAAAGTCTTTGGCGAAGACTCATATGGTGCTGGAGATATATTTCTTGGTGTAACAGTTCCTGATACCAGGGCTACTGCCAAGAAATACAAAGACTTACCTCATGAAGAGCTGGCAACACTGGCTAACTCTAAGTATCACGAGGAGCGTCTAACAGCCCTAGTGATCTTGAATCACAAGTATTCAAAAGCTAAAGATGATGCTGAACGTATTCAACTTTTCGAGTTCTGGTTAGATCTAGTCAAGACAAACAAGGTCAACAACTGGGATCTGATTGACGCTAGCGCTCCATACATGGGAGAGATACTCTCTAGGCACTTAGGTTATGGAGCGCCATTTCTAAGAGCTCTAGCCAAGTCAGATAACTTATGGGAAAGAAGAGCATCCATAATCCTGACCTTCCCCTTGATTCGCATAGGCAAGTTCGGTCCAACACTAGCTATGGCTAAAGAAGCCCTAACGGATGAACATCACCTTATCCATAAGGCAGCAGGATGGATGCTTAGAGAAGTTGGAAAGCGCGATCAAGGTCTGCTAACCGAATTCCTTTTGAAGCACAAAGCAAACATGCCGAGAACCATGTTGCGCTATGCAATTGAAAAGTATTCAGAGAAAGAACGCAAAGCGTTCTTAGCTAGTTAGCCTCACAATTACAAAGTTGCTCTTCAGGAACACCGTCTAGAGCTTCTTCGATGTGCTGACCACAGCCAGCCCAAGTCACTTTGTTGCAGGTTTCGCATAATGCTGGTGAACACATAATTCTGATCCTTACTTCTTACCGAATAATCTTGCGAAGAAACCTGGTTCCTTCGGGTCGTTCTGATGCCCCTGGCAACGCTCTGACTGAGGGATACCCTTCAGCACTTGACTGACGTGTTGACCACAGCCACTGTAAGTTGCCTTCTGACATTTACGACAGGTTACTTTTTGACACATTTACTTATCCTTCTTTTCTGTTCTTGGCATCTGTTGCTACTCGCCAAGTTTTATATCCACCGTCGAGGTTGACGGTTTCAATTCCATAACCCTGCAAGAGAGAACTTGCAGTGTGTCCACGCTGACCAACTTGGCAGAATGCGACAATCTTTTTGTCCTTTAGTTCCTCAATGTGATCTCTTAGAACGTTCACTTCAATGTTGATTGAGTTTGGAATGTGTCCAGCTGCATGTTCAGCCGGAGTTCTAACGTCGATGAGAGTGAAACCAGCGGCAGTGAAGTTTTCAACTTCATTCCACTGAATGGTTTTTGTTTTGCCAGTGAATACGTTGTTGCCAACATAACCTGCTTGGTTGATTGCATCCTTAGCTGAACCAAACTGTGGTGCATATGTGAGTTCAAGATCCATCAGATCGTTGACTGTCAGTCCACCTTTGATTGCAGTAGCAATAACATCGATTCTCTTATCAACACCAGCTTCACCTACTGCTTGAGCACCAAGTATTGAGCCTGTAGTTGGATCGAAGAGAACCTTCATGGAAAGTTGTGATGCTCCTGGGTAGTAGCCTGCGTGATCGCTTGGGTGAAGATGAATAACTTTGTATTCAACACCTTGAGCTTTAGCACTCTTCTCACTCAGACCAGTCATCGCTAACGTAACTCCAAATGCACCGATGATGCTTGTGCCAAGTGATTTAGCTGAACTAACTGGAAGTCCATAGATTGCATCTGCAATTGCACGGCCATGACGGTTAGCTAGGTTAGCTAGAGGAATTAGACCATAGTCATCGCTTAGGAAACTGTGCTTCTGTGCAGCATCGCCACCAGCATAAACATCAGAGTTACTAGTTCTTTGATTCTCATCAACCCAGATGCCACCAGTTTCACCAATAACTAATCCTGCATCCTTAGCAATTGTTGTCTCTGGAAAGATACCAGCAGCGTTAATCACAAGTGCAGCTGGAAGAACTTTTCCATCAGATAGAACAACTGAATCTGTTGTAACTTCTTTGACTGTCTTACCTAAGTGAAGTTCAATGCCAGCGTTATCAATTGCTTTTTGAAGTGGCTCAGCAATCTCAGCATCAAAAGTTCCCATGACCTGGTGGCTGCTATTTACAAGATGAATCTTGTAATTCGCTTCATGTAGGTTGTCAGCAACTTCAATTCCAATAAATCCAGATCCGATGACTACTGCAGTTCTCTCCGCTAACTCATCCATGCTCGCTTTGATTCTGTCTACATCTTCAATGTTGCGAAGAGGAATTGCTCGCTCTCCACCAGGAACACCTAGTGCTCTTGGTTTTGCACCGGTCGCAATGATCAACTTGTCATAGTTATCTGACAGCTCAACACCCGTTTCAGTGTTTCTAACTAGCACGGTCTTGTTTTCTAGGTCAATATTCAAAACTTCGCTGTTGACTCGAACATCGATGTTGAAACGTTCCTTAAGTGAGGTAGGTGTCTGCAATAGTAGGGCAGCGCGGCTATCAATGATTCCACTGAGGTAATAGGGAAGTCCACAGTTGGCATAGCTAACGTTGCCACTTTTTTCATAGACAGTGATCTCGGCATGCTCATCTAAACGACGAGCTCTTGTCGCAGCAGACATTCCGGTAGCAACGCCACCAATAATTACAATCTTCATTACGCCAACGCCAAGAACGCCTTTTCAAGAGCTTTCTTGTTTTCACTTCCTGAAGGCTCTGTTGAGCACTTCTCCATAGCTGTTGAGATAACAATGAATCCAGCTCTTTGCAGGGCGGTGTTAGCAGCAGCTAACTGGTTCAGTAGCTCAGCACAGTCTCTGCCTTCATCGATCATCTTTACGATGCCTTGAATCTGTCCAGATACACGGTTTAGGCGGTCTCTAGCCTGTTTAAGTTCTTGCGGGTCTATTTGCATTTGCAACTCCTTCGTTTGATAGTATACCCTAGGGGGTATACGAAAGGAAGAGAAATGAATAGAACTGTAAAGATTTTTTCTGGAATGGCACTGATGGTTTCAATGCTGTTCACAACTGCAGCTTGTTCAACAACTGAGGCCGTTGACATGGAAACCGTTACTAGCGTCATCGATGTTAGAAGTCCTGAAGAATATAACGCTGGCCACCTGGAAGGTGCTCTGCTGATTCCAGTTGAAGTTGGTGACTTTGTTGGATCTATCTCAGAACTAGATCGCGAAGGTAACTACATCATTTACTGCAGAACTGGTCGTAGAGCAGACGTGGCTATCCAGCAGATGACTGCGCTTGGTTTCAAGAACATGACTAACCTGGGTTCACTAGAGAACGCTGCTGCGGTTACACAGATTCCTGTAGTTCAGTAATTTCCTTTAGTTGATATCAACAACAACAGGGACGTGATCGGAAGGGCCTTCGCCCTTTCGTTCATCTCTGACAATTTCTGCTGATTGAACTCGCTCAGCGAACGCGTCGTTACCTAAGATGAAGTCGATTCTCATTCCTTCATCTTTAGGAAATCTAAGTTGTTGGTAATCCCAGTAGGTGTATCCATCTGGGATAAGCGGTCTTACAACATCTTGTAAACCTATTTGTTCGAATGCATTGAACGCATCGCGTTCTGCTTCTGACACATGTGTCGAACCAATGAATGCATCCATGTCCCAAACATCTTTATCTAATGGAGCTATATTGAAATCTCCCATTAAAGCAAGTGCTTGATCTGGTTCATGTTCTAGCCATTCTGCTGTTACTGAAGCTAATCTGTCTAACCATTCAAGTTTGTATGTGTAGTGCGGATCATCAAGAGTTCTACCATTGGGAACATATAGAGACCAAAGTCTTACATCACCAAAAGTTGCACCTATTGCTCTTGCTTCTTGAGCTGTTTCAGGCCCGAAACCTGGCATGCCAGGGAAACCTATCTCAACGTCTTCTGCAGGCATTTTGCTTGCAAAGGCAACACCATTCCATTGGTTCAGTCCATGCAGAACCACGTGATATCCAGCGTCAGTAAAGGCCTGCATAGGGAACTGTTCAGGCTTGCACTTGATCTCCTGCATAGCAAGAACATCGATATCGGCTCTTTGCATCCAGTCGATTACACGTCCGACACGGGTTCTAATTGAGTTCACGTTATGAGTTGCTATGCGCATTACTTAAACTTAAGACATGACCGATACTTCTGCTCACAAGCACCGCCTAATAGAACTAATCAAAGAACTAGCTGTGGTTCACGGCAGAGTGACTTTATCTAGTGGTATCGAAGCTGATTACTATGTTGATCTAAGAAGAGCAACGCTTCATCATGAGGCAGCACCACTTATTGGCCAGGTAATGCTTGACATGTTGGATTCCAACGGCGTTACTGACTTTGTCGCCATCGGTGGATTAACCATGGGTGCTGATCCTGTTGCAACTGCAGTTATGCATCAAGCAGCAAATCGAGGCAGAGCTATTGATGCTTTTGTTGTTCGCAAACAAGCTAAGGCTCACGGTATGGGCAGACAGGTTGAAGGACCTGATGTTAGGGGTAAGAAAGTTGTAGTTGTTGAAGATACTTCAACAACAGGAGGATCTCCGCTAACTGCAGCAAAAGCTTTAGAAGAAGCAGGCGCAATTATTGTTGCTGTTGCAACTGTTGTTGATAGAGACACTGGAGCACAAAAAGTAATCGAGGATGCCGGCTATAGATATTTCACAGCCGTCACCCTCGATGACTTAGAACTTCGTTAGCGTTTTCTGGTTAGCTTTCCAAAACCGTTTAGGGTTTTGTATTGAATCCAGTCAATCATGATTGATTTTTTTTCAATAGTTTCATCTAGTGCACCACCATCGAAGTTACCTCCGGTAGCAAGGTTAAGAATTAGATAGAACTCAGCGTTGAATACCCAGTCCTTAGGAGCGATTGTGCTCTTTCTGTGTGCTCCAATAAGTCTTCCGTCAACGTAGAACTTGATTGAGTTTGGTAGCCAGTCAACTCGGTAAACGTGGTAACCAGCACTTAGCGGATCGTTTCCTGCTGAATAGTAAGTACTTAGAGCGCTACCACCTGAGTAACCAGGACCATGCAAGCTCGCTACTGATGTGAATGGATCTGATCCTCTAGTTTCCATGATGTCGATCTCCCCACATGATGGCCAACCATCACATGATGGACGAGGAACACCAAGCATCCAGAATGCTGGCCACATGCCAACACCATCGGTTGTTTTGATTCGAGCTGAAATACTTCCATATTGGAAGCCAAGCTTTCCTCTAGTCACAACCTTTGCACTTGAGTAAAGACAGTCTTGGTATAGGAAGCAACGGTAGCTCATGTGCTCATCGTTGTTTTCATCAAGCTTGAGGGCATTAATTACTAACTGGCCCTTGCCGTTAGTTGAGATGTTGTCTCTCTTGTTGGTGTAATACTGCTTCTCGTTGTTTCCCCAGCCGTAACCCCAACCAAGGTCGTAGGTCCAGAACCTCTGATCAACAGGGGTTCTAGCTTTTTCACCAAAGTATTGAGCCCAAAGAATCTTCTCTTTAGAAGGAGCAGTTGCTCTAGGAGCACTAGCCTGGGCACTTACCGATCCAATGGTTAGGACGGAAACTGCAATAAGTGCAGTGACAAATCTGGTGCGGGTGGTTTTCTTCACGGGTTACCTCTTCTGCTCCTATGAAAGATGTCTTGGCTGGGAAAGTGCACCAAGAATGATTACTTTTTGGTAACAGTTGGCCTGATAACGCCTTCTCAGATTGCCGAGAAACCGCTTTCACGCTTAACTTGTATTACTGTGAAACCGCTTTCGCAGTTTACTACAAACCTTATTATCGAGGACGTAGGCCTCCCCAAATAACTGTCGCACAACTGTTAAATGGGGAGGCAACACCTCAAAGGAGAATGCAATGTCTAAGAAGTTTGTTTCGATCAAGGCCACAGCTCTGTTGGCCAGCGCCACCCTAGCAATGGGTGTTTTAGGTTTTATTTCCCCTGCAGCTGCTGTAGTTGACTGCACAAAGGCGACAGTCTCAGGCAACGGCTGCACAGTTTTGACTGTCAACACCTTCGGTGACGTCATTCAGCCAGCCCTGGTTGCGGACTACAGAAAGCTTCGTCCAGACATCAAACTAAGCATCAAGAAGTCAGACCTTGATGCCCTAAACGGTACAGGTCTATTCACCCAGTGTGCTGCTGGTGGAGCCGGTAACCCTGACATTGCAGCGGTCGAGATTTCATACTCAGGTTTCTGGCGTTCATACCCACAGTGTTTCGTGGATCTACGCACCTTGAGAAACACAGCCAACAAGAGTGCTAACGACCTAAAGAAGGACTACCTTGCTTGGCGCTGGGAGCACGGTGTTGGTTACAACGACTCTGTTATCGGTATCCCAACTGACGTTGGAGGCCTAGAGGTTGCTTACCGTTGGGACCTTTTCAAGAAGGCCGGACTTCCATACAAGAGAGATGAAGTGGGCAAGGCTTGGAACACCTGGCCTAAGTTCATCGAATTTGGTAAAAAGTATGTTGCCAAGCTAACTCCAGCTCAAAGAAAAGCAAACGTTGGCTTCCTAGACAACGTAGGAACTATCTACCCAGCGGTTATGAACCAGGGTACTGAGAAGTACTACAGAAACAATGGAACTGATCAGGGTCAACTAATTTTCAAGACCAACAAGCAGGTCAAGCTGGCCTTCGACACAACCGTTGCAGCAAGCAACGCAAAGATCGGAACACGTATCGGTCAGTTCTCCTCTGACTGGAACGTTGGTATGACCAAAGGAACATTCGCAGCAATGCTTGCACCAGCTTGGATGACAAGCTACATCAAGGGACAAGCTCCAACTACCAAGGGTAAGTGGGACATTGCAAGCGTTCCTGGTGGCGGTGGAAACATGGGTGGAAGCCAGCTAACTATCCCTAAGGGGTCAAAGAACCAGCAAGAGGCATGGAACTTCATCTCTTGGTACCTAGCACCTGCTCAGCAGTTGAAGGTATTCCAAATGTATGGTCTATTCCCTTCAACCCCTTCGCTATACACAAACAAGGCGATCACTGTTGATAAGGACCCATTCTTCAACAACGCTCCTGTTGGACAGATTTACTCAACAGGTGTAAAGAAGCTAAAGCCAATCTTCGAAGGTAAGCTTCAGCGCTGCATCGATATGGCAATGGGATCTGCGATTTCACTAATTGCTAACGGTAAAGAGAAAGTTGCATCCAAAGCGTTCGCAACCGGTATCGCCGCAGCTGGCAAGTGTAAATAAAACTAAAGAAAGATAAGAATGTCACAGACAACTGTGGGTAAAGCTCGTGCGAGCAAACCACCTTCACCGTGGAAGCCCGCCAAGCAACCTAGAAAAGCGAACAACCCTAACGCTGTTCCTTCTCTAAACGGTCGCTGGGGCTATATGTTCACAGCCCCGTTCTTTGTGATGTTCTTAATCTTTGGTTTAGCACCAATTGTTTATTCCGTCTACATCGCGTTCTTTAATTGGGACGCTTTGGGGACTCAGGAATTTATTGGTCTAGCAAACTTCAGTGAGTTGTTTGTTGACACTAGATTCTGGAATGCGTTAATTAACACCTTGGATATTTGGCTACTCTCTACAATCCCGATGTTGATCATGGCAATTGGTCTAGCTGCTGTTTTACACAGTCCACACCTAAGAGGTTCAACATTCTTTAGAACAATTCTTCTTGTTCCAAACATCACCTCTGTTCTTGCAATCGCGATTGTGTTTGGTCAGCTGTTTGGTAGAGATTTCGGAATGGTGAACATCGTCATTGGTGCTCTTGGTTTTGAGCACATTGACTTTGTTCAGGGAACTACTTCAAGCCACGTTGCAATTGCTTCGATGATTGTTTGGCGTTGGACTGGGTATAACGCACTGATCTTCCTAGCGGCCATGCTTGCAATTCCTAACGAGCTTTACGAATCAGCATCGCTTGATGGAGCTGGTAAGTTCAAGCAGTTCATCTATGTGACTCTTCCTAGCCTTCGTAACACCATCACCTTCGTTCTTATTGTTGGAACCATCGGTGGTCTTCAGGTGTTCGCTGAGCCATTGATTCTTGGTGGCTCATTCAACGGTGGTGACTCAGGTCAGTTCTCAACTTTGACACTGTTCCTCTTCGAGCAAGCATTCGTTGCTTATAAGTGGGGCTATGCAGCTTCAATTGGAATCATGATCACTGTGATTGTTGCAATTGTTTCGGTAATCAACTTCTTCATCACACGCAAGATTGCAGGTGATGGCAAATGAGTTCAGCAGAAGTTTTAGAACAAACTAGACCAAAGCCAAAGCGCAGAAGAAAGCCAAAGTGGCAGCGCATGGGTATCACCGGATACCTAGCACTTGGTATTGTGACTTTCCTATCGCTCTTCCCGTTCTACTGGATGTTCATCGTTGCATCTAACGGAACTGATGAGATCAGCAAGATTCCACCGACGCTAGTACCCGGTCCTCGCTTCTTCACTGTTGTGTCTAACGTTTATGAAGCACTACCTCAGTTCAACCAAGCACTTCTAAACACTGTCTACGTTGGAACTGTTGTTGCTTTAGCTCAGGTGTTCTTCTCAGCAATCGCAGGTTTTGCTTTTGCGAAGTTGAACTTCCGTGGACAGAAGTTCATGGTGCTATTTGTTATCTTGACCATGATGCTTCCAAGCCAGCTTGGAATTATTCCTTTGTTCATGCTTATGGGAAACCTAGGTTTGATTGACACTCTCGGTGCTTTGATTATTCCTGCTCTCGTAACGGCCTTTGGTGTGTTCTGGATGAGACAGGTTATTGATGCCCAGGTTCCTAACGAATTGTTGGAAGCTGCAAGCATTGATGGTGCCGGTGTATTCCGTGCGTACTGGAGCATTGTTGTTCCGATCATTTCTCAGAGCGCATTCGTACTCGGCTTGTTCTCATTCCTTGCAACTTGGAACGATTTCCTCTGGCCACTTCTTGTATTGAACACTCCAGAGAATTTCACAGCCCAGGTTGCGGTGAATCAGTTGAAGAGTAGTTATGCAATTGACTATGCATTGAACATGGGTGGTGCGTTCCTATCGACTGCACCGCTTCTAATCTTGTTCATCTTTGTTGGCAGACGCCTTGTCCGTGGTGTTATGGATGGAGCGGTGAAGGGTTAATCATGAGTTTTCCAGAAGACTTTAACTGGGGCACAGCAACAGCCTCATATCAAATCGAAGGTGCATTTAACGACGGTGGTCGTTCAGCTAGCATCTGGGACACTTTCTCAAAGACTCCAGGAAAAGTAGTTAACGGTGACACAGGTGATGTTGCCTGCGATCACTACCACCGCTATCCAGAAGATATCAAGATCATGAAAGATATTGGCATTCAGTCATATCGCTTCAGCCTTGCTTGGCCAAGAATTATTCCTAATGGAACAGGTGCAACTAACAAGCACGGTATTGATTTCTATGACCGTCTAATTGATGGATTACTAGAAGCGGGCATTCAACCAACTGCAACTTTGTATCACTGGGACCTGCCTCAGGTTCTTCAGGACAAGGGTGGCTGGGCTAACAGAGACATCGTTTCTGAGTTCGCTGACTATGCAACAGTTGCAGCTGAAGCTTTTGGTGATCGCGTTGCAAACTGGATCACAATCAACGAGCCATGGTGTGTTACCTGGTTAGGTCACTTCGTGGGTGTTCACGCTCCAGGAATCAAAGATCTAGAAACTGCTGTTGCAGCTGCTCACCACACAGCTCTTGCTCACGCAGAAGCTACTCGAGCACTTCGTGCAGTTAGACCTGAGATTCGTAGCGGTATTACTTTGAACATGACCAACTACCGCATTGACGATGAGAACAATTCAGAATTACAAGAACTTCGCAACTACTGGGATTCAAACATCAACAAGTGGTGGATGGATGCTCAGCTTCACGGAACATATCCTTCGAACCTCGTTGAACTTTATGGCGACAAGTTGTCAAAGGTTGTAAAGCCAGGAGACATGGAAGCTCTAAAGATTGATAGCGAGTTCCTGGGTATCAACTACTACTCAGACTCTTTCCTAAACACTCCAACAGCGGAGCAGGTTGAAAAGAACGAGGGAACCTTTGCCTTCCCAATCAACTCTGATGGAACCTCTCCTGGTCCTCACACCGACATGGGCTGGCCAATCACCCCACCCGGTCTTACCGATCTTCTAGTTCGTATCCACAAGGACTGGCCTGAGATTCAAGACATCGCAATTACCGAGAACGGTGTTGCCTATGGCGATGAGCCAGATGAAAAGGGCGAAGTCAACGATGATCGCCGTGTTGACTACCTAGTGAACCACCTAGTTGCCGTTAGTGACGCGATTGACCAGGGAGTGCCTGTGAAGAGCTACTACTACTGGTCACTGCTGGATAATTTCGAGTGGGCCGAAGGATATGCGAAACGATTTGGTATCGTTTTTGTCAATTTTGAAACATTACAGCGAATCGTGAAACTTTCTGGAACCGTTTACAGTAAGGTTATTGCGACAAACGGAAAGTCACTAGAAGTCCTCACTAAAAAGTAGAGGCAGAGTAAGGGAGGTTAGGTAGGTATGACACCGCCTCCACGCCCCACTTATACAGTCATTGCCCAGGCTGCTGGCGTGTCTGAAGCAACCGTCTCCCGCGTACTAAATGGCGATGAGAGCGTTCACCCGGACAGAGCAAAAAGAGTACATGAAGCCGTTGACAAGCTTGGCTATCGCAAGAACAGAGTTGCTTCAGCCCTAGCCTCTGGCCGATCAGGCCTTATCGCAGTTGTTATTGACGACGACCTATCCGTATTCAGCGACCCATTCTGGGGAACAGTTACCTCAGGAGTAAGCCGAATTCTTTCTGAAAGTGGATTGCACACTGTACTTATGGTTTCTCCAGTTGGCTTAGTAGATGGTGGAGTTGCCCATTACTTGAAGTCAGGTGAAGTGGACGGCGCTATCTTCTTCGTCCTTCACAGCGATGCTCTCGTGAATAACCTAAAGAAGTCGGGACTTCCAATGGTTATTGCCGGTACACCGCACTCAAGTCTTGATATTCCTTTCGTTGATACCGATAACTTTGGTGGCGCATATGCCGGAACCAAGCACCTGATCAATCAGGGATGTGAAAAGATCGCCATCATCACAGGCGACATTGGAACTACCGCCGCCAAGCAACGACTCGATGGCTACCTCCAAGCCTTCAGAGAAACCGGAAAAGTACCAGCTAAGGGTCTGATCTGTGAGGGAGATTACTCTCTAGCAAGTGGCATGGATCACACCAGAAAACTTTTAGAGCAGCACCCAGACATCGACGGCATCTTTGCAAGTAACGACCTAATGGCCGCAGGAGCAGTAACAGTGCTTCAAGACATGGGCAAGCTAGTGCCTGAGGATGTCAAAGTAGTTGGCTTTGATGATGCTCTTATCGCTCAAACCACAAGACCTGCGCTAACTACCATTCGCCAAGATGTTGTTGCCCTGGGTGAGGCAGCAGGAACTCTCATGATTGCCCAACTAAACGGCGAAGATGTTCAACCAATCATCACCACCACCGAACTAATCATTCGCGGGTCCGCTTAGATAACGAATTGGTAACTACCCGCGAAACCGCTTTCACGAGGTCTGAGTTAGGGATAGCCTGATTGTAGGAAGTGTGTGCGCACTCCGATTGATACTGGAGTTTCGCTCACTGGCACAAATTCCCCATCCTTCGGAAAAACACACTCCAGACAAAATGAAGGATAAAAAATGAGTCTAAAGACCAACAAACTAATAGCTTTTGCTGCAACAGCAGCACTAACTATCGTTGGCGTGGGAGCTATTTCAGCTCCAGCTAATGCAGCCGCTTGCCCTTACCCAGTTGAGAACCAGGCTGCTAACGACAAGCCTAAGTACAACATTCGTCTGATCAGCCCGAGCCTGACCGACGACAACTCTATTCGTCGCTATGACTTTGAATCACAGTTCACCATGGACTGCGACTGGTTCGGTGTTGGCATGCGCTTCAACCAGGTTTATGTTCCATTCGGTCTAAGAACCAACCTAACTTTCCAGGTAACCACTCCAACTAACGTTCCTGTTGCTAACCAGAAAGTGACCCTAAGAGCCAACAAGGGTTACTCAAACTCAAACGCAAACGTTAAGGTCAACGGCATCACAGCTAGACCTGCTCCTTCAAACGCTTCTGATGGTGCCAACATCCTTGGAACTACAGATGTCAACGGAATTGTGAACTACGTTGTTCAGTCTCCTAATGACTGTGAAGCATACGGCGGTATCTTGCCTGATGCTCCCGCAAACATCACTCAGGACACTCCTAACGACAGAAATGCAGATCCAACAACTGACTGCTACAGCCAGTTCCTTCCATCAATCACTGGTGAGAAGACTGACTCTGCAGACTTCCTAGAGTTGCACTACTTCGACCCAGCTGGACTTGACTTCACTGCAAGTGATGCAACCATCAACCTGCTAGCACCAACTCTTAGAGTTGCTGAAACCGAAACCGGTAAAGCAAACGCTATGGAACTTGATGGCAGAATGCTTACCTATGCACCAATTGCTTCAAAGCAAGTTATTGCTTTCCAAGCAATTAAGGGTGATGGAAGCTACGCGAGAAACCAGCCAGTTACCGTTCGCATCAACTTGGCTAACTCTGGTTCAAACGCAAAGACCTCTGCAGGTCTCTTCGGACTAACTGGAACCGCAACAGCCCTTCCAGCGAATGCAACAAAGACCGCTGAAGATCAGCTAGTTCTAACTGGAACCACAGATTCATTTGGAACAGTTGTGTTCTCATTGAACAACACAGACACTGTAGCTGGTGCTAAGCCTGCAACTGCAACCACAGCACCTGCTGCTGGTTCAAAGTTCGCAAGAATCTTCGCCGGTATCACTGGCAAGGTAAACACCGGTACAGAGATTGAGTTCCACTACTACAAGCCAGTTCCACCAACTTCAATTGCTGTTGTTAACAAGGCTCGTAAGATCACTGTGACTCTAAACTACGCAAAGGGCAAGAGATCCGTGGTAACAATCACCGGTTTGAAGCCTGTTGCGGTAACTCCTACAGCAGATAAAAAGGACTACTCATACACAGTCAAGAAGGGCAAGATTACCGTGAAGGTAGTCTCAAACGGAAAGACTCTAACCAAGGTATTCAACGTCAAATAGTTTCTCCTTGAAAGTAAAAAACCGGTCACCTAAAAAGTGACCGGTTTTTTATTTAAGAACTATTTGATTAGATCAGCAATAGAGTTCAAAATCTCATTTGGTCTGAATGGGAATTTGTTTATCTCGGCTTCATCAGCAATACCGGTTAGAACTAACACTGTGTGAAGACCAGCTTCGATACCTGCAACGATGTCAGTGTCCATACGGTCACCAATCATTCCTGTGGTCTCTGAGTGAGCATTGATCTTGTTCATCGCTGATCTAAACATCATTGGGTTTGGTTTACCAACGATGTACGGCTCACGTCCAGTTGCCTTGGTAATAAGTGCAGCAACAGAACCGGTTGCAGGCAGAACACCATCAGCACTAGGACCAGTTGCATCTGGGTTGGTAGCAATGAATCTTGCACCGTTATTTATAAGTCTGATTGCCTTAGTTAGGGAATCAAAGTTGAAGTTTCTAGACTCTCCAAGAACCACGTAGTCAGGGTTGACATCAGTCATGATGTAACCAATCTCATGCATAGCTGTGGTTAGCCCTGCTTCACCTAATACATATGCAGAACCTTTTGGCTTCTGAGAAGCGATGAAGTCAGCTGTTGCTAGAGCGCTAGTCCAAATAGCATCCTCGTGGATGTCTAGGCCTGTTGCACGTAGCCTGGCAGCTAGGTCTCTAGGGGTGTAGATAGAGTTGTTGGTTAGAACTAAGAACCTCAGGCCATCCTCGCGCCACTTCTTGATAACCTCAGCAGCTCCTGGTAGGGCATGACCTTCGTGCACAAGCACGCCATCCATGTCGGTGAGCCAGCATTCAATATTTCTTCTTTCAACCATGGCTCAAGTTTACCTTCAGCAAAGTTAGGCTTGAGTGGATGTCAGATAAAGAACAGCCAAACAATCCAAGTCATGAGCTCACCACTTGGGGCGTTGGCCCATGGCAGGGGGATTTACCCGAAGGTTATGACCACCCCGACTCCATCTATGACCCTGAACTCCTAGCTCACGGCGACACCAGGAACGTAGTGGATAAGTACCGTTACTGGAAGATGGAAGCCATTGTTGCCGACCTAGACACCAAACGCCACCCATTCCATGTAGCCATCGAGAACTGGCAGCACGATCTAAACATTGGGTCCATAGTCCGCAATGCCAATGCCTTCCTGGCTCAAGAGGTCCATATCATCGGCAATAAGCGTTGGAATAGAAGAGGTGCAATGGTTACCGATAGGTACCAACACATCAGACACCATGACACAGTTGAAGAATTCCTGAATTGGGCTAAGTCAGAGAACCTCCCAATCATCGCCATAGACAATGTCCCAGGTTGCCAAAAGATAGAGACATATAAACTCCCTGAATCCTGCGTCTTCCTCTTTGGCCAAGAAGGACCTGGCTTAAGTGAACAAGCTATCGAAGCCAGCGATGTGGTTCTAGAGATAACCCAGTTCGGCTCTACCAGGTCTATCAATGCCTCAGCTGCTGCAGCCATAACCATGCATGCATGGGTTCAGCAGTACGTTTTTGTCTAACAGTGATACCTGCAGGACAATCAGACAGCCCGGTGAATTTACCAACACGCATCCTTTCGGGAAGCTATTATTCTTTTATGACTGCCAGATCCGAATGGAAACATCAAGGGTTACTCGATGAGTAAGTTATGTATCGCTTGTGCTGAAGAGATAAAAACGGAAGCTAAGCTCTGTAAACATTGTGGAACTCGACAAGACGAATCATCTTTCTTAGAAGAGAGCGGTATCCCCAATTCAGTTGGTAAACAGCAAATCAAAAACAGACCAGGCAATTCATGTCCTAGATGCAACCAAATCGATGCCGTATCCAGGGTTAGCACAATTGTTGATACAGGTAGCAATTCATCATCTGCCATTGGTTTTGCTACTCAACTAGGCAGTGGACATAGTCCTTACGCAAACGTTTCGATGGGTTCAAGTACAACTCACTTGGCTGACAGGCTGACTATTCATATCCCTTATGCGGTGTTCTCTTACAAGTTCATAGACTTTGCCTTCGGTGTTTTTATAACATTTGGTCTTTTTATTGGCCTAGTGTTTAAAGAGGGGAGTCCCGTGGACGCCGGGCCATTCAATCCAATATTTGCTGGGGTTCTTGCTCTGGTCACTGGACCGATATTCGGCATTTATACAGCAACAGCCCGAAAGAAAAATCAACAGAGAGGCATATACGAACTTCAACAAAATCTTCTCGCGGCTAATGAAGAGCTACGGAGTGCTTATTACTGTGTACGCGACGATTTGGTGTTCAATCAGGACCACTCTGCCTCACCTGAAGACTTCATCGATTATCTAATAGAACTTGAAGAGGCCGATGACGCACCATAGTCACGGATCAGTACCCGTGAGTTTCGGCAACTACCCCGACAAGAGCCTCACTCAGGAATAACATGGGGCTGGCGTTTGGGCTAAACTA
>Ga0208852_1000087_pt1 | contig 22819 bp, 18 predicted proteins | sample LakMenEpi18Jun09_FD_150711 | JGI IMG/M metagenome (GOLD analysis project Ga0208852, IMG submission 150711) | Freshwater microbial communities from Lake Mendota, WI - 18JUN2009 deep hole epilimnion ns (SPAdes) | ecosystem: Environmental > Aquatic > Freshwater > Lake > Epilimnion/Euphotic zone ...
AAGGCTGCCGCAGCGGAGGGGAAGCCTGCCCCGAACGTCACCACGTACCAGCACGGCGAATTCCAAGATCTCTGTCGCGGGCCGCATGTTGAGAGCACGGGCAAGATCGGTCCGTTCAAGTTGCTCTCCATTGCCGGGGCCTACTGGCGCGGCAAGAACGATCGGCCGATGCTGCAGCGCATCTATGGCACCGCATGGGAGACGCAGGAGCAGATCGACCAGTACCTCTGGCGTCGCGATGAGGCGCGCAAGCGCGATCATCGCAAGCTCGGCGTCGCGCTGGACCTCTTCTCGTTCCACGATGTCTCGCCCGGGAGCGCCTTCTGGCACCCGAAGGGGCAACGACTTTGGCGCACGCTCGAAGGTGCGATGCGCGAGATGCAAGAGCGACGCGGCTATCAGGAGATCTCCACCCCGATCGTCGTGAGCAAGCACCTCTGGGAGCAGTCGGGCCATTGGGATCTCTATCGCGACAACATGTTCATCATCGAGTCTGAGGGTGAAGAGTTCAGCCTGAAGCCGATGAACTGCCCTGAGAGCACCGTGATCTACCGAACGCGTACTCGCAGCTATCGTGATCTGCCACTGCGGCTCTCTGAATACGGTCGCCTCCATCGCAACGAACTTTCGGGAACGCTGAGCGGCCTCACGCGCGTGCGCCACTTCATCCAAGACGATGGGCATATCTATGTTCGCCCTGATCAGATCGAGTCCGAGGTTGCCGCGCTCCTGGAAGAGGTGCGCGAGGTGTATGCCTGGTTCGACCTTCCGGTGGAGTTTGTCTTCTCAACGAAGCCAGCGAAAGCACTTGGCGATCCGAAGCTCTGGGAGAAGGCTGAATCAATGATCGAGAAGGCGCTGCGCGACTCTGGCGCAAAGTGGCGCCTGAATGCCGGCGACGGTGCGTTCTATGCGCCGAAGATCGACATCATCGTTCGCGATGCGCTCGGGCGCGAATGGCAGACCGCCACCGTGCAGGTTGACCTTGTGATGCTTCCGGAGCGATTCGACCTCACCTACACCGACGAGGCGGGGGAGCGCGTTCGGCCAATCGCCATTCACCGCGCAATCTACGGCTCGCTGGAGCGCTTCATCGGCATCTTGGTGGAACACTACGCTGGCGCCTTCCCGTTCTGGCTGGCGCCTGAGCAGGTGGTGATCATCCCAATTGCCGACCGGCATCTTGAATTCGTCACGGCGGGGTCCGCCGTACTGCGCGCCGCCGGTATTCGCGTCAGCATTGATGACTCCTCAAACCGCATGCAGAACAAGATCCGCTTGGCCCAGGAGCAGAAGGTTCCGCTCATGCTGGTCGTGGGCGATAAGGAGATCGAGGCTGGCGGTGCCGCGCCCCGCTGGCGCGATGGTACCCAGGAGCCTGCAACCAGCTGGGAGGCCCTCGCTGCCGCCCTCGCGGCACGTGCCGCCGCTCGTACCGCCTGAGGGTGCTACGCTCGCTATCCCCGCAAGGACGCAGTCCTCGGGTCCAAGGCTGATGATCGTGAGGGTCTGACCGATTAAGGATCTACGCATCAATACCCAGATCCGCGTCCCGCAGGTGCGCGTTCTGGATGAGGAGGGGAACCAGCTCGGTGTCCTCGCTACCCCCGAAGCCCTGCGCCAGGCACAGGAGCGCGGCCTAGACCTCGTAGAGATCGCCCCCACCTCGGCACCCCCTGTCTGCAAGTACCTCGACTACGGCAAGTTCAAGTACGAGGCCCAGAAGAAGGAGCAGGACGCCCGCAAGCGCCAGAAGACTGCCGACCTGAAGGAGCTGCGCTGCACCCCCAAGATCGGGGATGCCGACCTGCAGACCAAGATCCGCCAGGCCCATAAGTTCCTCTCCGGGGGCGATCGGGTCAAATTCTCGGTCAAGTTCCGCGGCCGCGAGATGACCCACCCCGAGATTGGTCGGGCCATTTTGGACCGAGTTGTGCAGGGATTGGCCGATGTAGCCCAGCTCGAGCGACCCTCCCTCCTCGAAGGACGCTTCCTCTCGATCCAACTGGTAGCATTACCCCGACAGAAGGGTCAGACGGCCCCGGCACCCGGCACCGATGAGCCGGCCGTACCAGCCCTCGAAGGGGAGTAACCATGCCAAAGATGAAGACACACAAGGGCGCGCAGAAGCGCATCGGATTCACCGGCTCAGGGAAGCCGATCCGCGTGAAGTCGTGGCGTGGCCACCACCTTGAAATCAAGTCGTCCCGACGCATCCGCCGCTACGCGGGGAAGGCCGTCCTCGGGACCACCCACAAGAATCAGATTTCCCGCCTGCTGCCGTACGGCGGCTGAGCGAGAACGAGAGGAGTAGAAGATGGCACGAGTTAAGCGCGGAGTTGCCGGTCACAAGCGCCATAAGCGCCTGCTTCAGGCTGCTGAGGGGCGACGTGGCTCACGACACAAGCTCATTCGTCCAGCGCGCGAGGCCCTGCTTCACGCCCTTGCCTACGCAACGCGAGACCGACAGCAGCGCAAGCGCCAGATGCGTGAGTTGTGGATCCACCGCGTCAATGCGGCGGCGCGACTTAACGGCATCTCCTATTCGCAGTTCATCGCTGGGCTCAAGCGCAATAACATTGCGATTGACCGCAAGATGTTGGCCGACCTCGCTGTTCGCGATGCCGCGGCATTCACGGCGGTCGCGGTCGCAGCGAAGCGCGCCTAGCCCCTTCGGTCCGCGGTAGTGGACCTCGCAGCGCTCGAGAAGCAACTCCGCACACTGCAGGCTGACGCCGCAACGCGCATCTCTGCCGCCGCATCTACCGCAGAGCTCGATGAGCTTGGCTCGTCGCTCCTCGGGAAGCGGGGCGCAATCACCGAAATCCTCCGTGGGATTGGCGCCCTTCCGGCCGACGATCGCCCAAAGATCGGCGTCGTTGCCAATGAGGTGCGCGCCGCGATTGATGCATCTGTCACGGCCCGACGCGTCGCGCTCTCGGCTGGTGAGCTTCTGGAGCGCATTGAGCGGGAGCGCGTTGATGCAACGACACCTGGCCCAGCCCCGCGCATCGGCTCACTGCATCCAATCCCTGAGACGATCGCGGCGATCGCCGAGATCATGGCCTCGTTCGGCTTTGTCGTTTCCGAAGGGCAAGAGATTGAGGACGATGTCACGAACTTCCAGTTGCTGAACATTCCAGAGGATCACCCGTCGCGCGACCTTTGGGACACCCTCTACCTGCAGGAGCCAGGACGACTGCTGCGCACACATACGTCGCCAGGACAGATCCGCACGATGCAGGCTGGTGGCCCGCCGATTCGCGTCATTCTTCCAGGGCGCTGTTTCCGCTACGAGGCGGTCGATGCGAGCCACGGCTTTGAGTTCCATCAGGTCGAAGGGTTGCTTGTTGACCGCGGCGCAACGCTCGCCGATCTGAAGGGGATCCTCGACGAGTTGGCGAAGGGTCTCTTCGGTTCTGCCGCGCGTACAAGGTTCCGCCCAGGCTATTACCCATTCACCGAGCCATCTGTCGCCGTTGACGTCTCGTGGCCAGGCAGCAAAGACGGTTGGATGACCATTCTTGGCGCTGGCATGGTGCACCCCGTTGTCTTGGAGAATGGCGGCATCGATCCAGAGACCCACCAAGGATTCGCCTTCGGCCTCGGCGTGGAGCGCATTGCGATGTTGCGACACGGCATCCCTGACCTTCGCGCCTTCCTTGAGAACGACCTGCGCTTCTTGGCAGGATTCCGATGAAGATTCCACTCTCCTGGCTTCGCGAGTTCACCGACGTCCAGCTCACCGCTGAGCAGTTGGCCGACGCGCTCACCCTGCGTGGCCTTGAGGTTCGCGGGGTCGAGCGCTGGGGCGCGAACTGGAACAAGATGGTCGTTGGCGAGCTCCTTGAAGTCGCGCCGCATCCAAAAGCTGATCGCCTTCAGCTGACGAAGGTCCGCATTGGCGATGGCCCAATCCTCAACATTGTCTGCGGCGCTCGCAATATTGCCGCCGGTCAGCGCATCCCGGTGGCGCTTGTTGGCGCCGAGATGCCCGACGGCCGACGCATTGAGCGCGCCGAGAAGATGGGGATCGCCTCAGAGGGGATGCTCTGCTCCGGCCAAGAGCTCGACGCAACCGACGATGGCGACGGCATCCTCATCCTTGATTCATCCGCACCCCTTGGAACCCCGCTTGTTGATTACCTGGGCGAGGATGTCATTGATGTCGACGTCAAGCCGAACCGCGGCGATCTCCTCTCAATCTTGGGGCTGGCTCGCGAGGTAGGGGCGATCACCGGCGCACCGGTGGCCTACGCAGCGCGACCGCTCAAGGAGGGGGCTGATGCCGTGGGTGCAGGGCTGGCCCTGCGCGTTGCAGATGAGGCGCTAGCGCCGCACGTGGTCCTGCGTGTCGTGGACGGCGTCAAGGTTGCCGCATCACCAGATCGCGTGCAGATGCGCCTGAAGGCGGCGGGGCTGCGCTCCATCTCAAACGTTGTTGATGCGACCAACTACATCATGTTGGAGCTCGGCAAGCCAACGCACGCATTTGATCGCGCGAAGGTTGGCGAGACCGTTCAGATTCGCCTCGCCAAGAAGGGGGAGAGCCTCGAGACGCTCGATCATGAGGTGCGGAACCTTGATGCGACTGATCTCGTCGTAGCCGACGAACGCGCCGCCCTCGCCCTTGCCGGTGTGATGGGGGGTGCGAGCAGTGAGGTTTCACCGTCCACCTCGAGCGTGATCATTGAGAGCGCCATCTTTGCCCCAACCTCAGTACGTCGCTCCGCGCAGCGACACAGCCTGCGCTCTGAGGCGTCACATCGCTTTGAGCGCGGCCAAGAGCGCCGCCTCGCAACGCTCGGTGCTGACCAGGTTGCTGCGCTTCTCACAGAGTGGGCTGGTGGCGTAGCCCGAGCGGGTCGCCTGGTCGCCGGCGCTGAGGAGGCCCCTGCGACCACGTTGAACTTCCGGCCGTCACGAGTTCGTGCCCTGCTTGGCGTCGCACTCAGTGACGATGAACAGGTTGCGCTACTCAGCTCAATCGGCATCAGCGCAGACCCTGCGGCTGATGCAACGAAGATCTCCGTTACACCGAAGCGTTCCGTTTCGGCCGAGAAGGGGAGCGCGCGGGCCGTGCGCGTGCCAAGTTGGCGCAGCGACCTTGAGATTGAGGCGGACCTTGCTGAAGAGGTTGCCCGCCTGTACGGCTACGAGCGCATCTCAACCTCAATTCCGAGCGCCGACCTGCCCTCCCATCGACCAAGCCCAACGTTGCTCCGTGACCGCGTGCGCCGTCTCCTTGCGGATGCGGGGCTGCACGAGGTTGTCACGCACGCGCTCGTGTCGGCTGCACAGGCTGAGCTCTGGAGTGAACCCGCCTCAATCGTTGCCGGACACCTGGCTGCATCGGAAGGCTCCGCGGGCGGTGCGTCAATCGTGTTGCAGAATCCGCTCTCGGCGGATCATGACCGTCTCCGACAGTCACTCTTGCCGAGCCTGCTTGACCGTGTTGATGCCAATCTTCGCTACGGCGCAACCTCGGGTGCGATCTTTGAAGTCGGTCGTGGGTACGGCAGCACGAAGGGCGCGCCATCAGAGTGGACTCGTCTTGCCGTCGCGGTATGGGGAGATCGTGAGCAGGGTGCGCCGAGCGTGGGGGCGACGGCTTGGAACCTCGACGAACTGAAGCGACTTCTTGCTCAGGTTGCCCACCTTGTCGGAGAGCGACCAGCATACGGATCGTCGATTGAATCAGCCGTGCTTCACCCTGGCATCAACGCTGTGATCACAGGTGATCGAATCGCCGGCCTACTCGGGGAGCTTCATCCAGCGTCGCCGATCTGGCGCGATGAGCCACGCATTCTGCTTGCCGAGGTGGCCATCGCTGGGCTACGCGCAGGGCGCGTGGAGACTGCTCAGATTTCGCTGCCGCCGGCCACACCTCCGGTTACGCGCGATGTAGCACTTCTCATCCCCGCAGCCGCAACGGTGGGCCAGGTGGTTGCGGTCGCACGAAGTGCCGTATCACGGGCGACTAACGTGGAACTGTTCGACCTCTTCGCTGGGGCACCGCTCGCTCCAGGGGAACGTTCAGCTGGCCTCCGCTTCACCTTCCAACCGAGCGCAACCGGCGCCGATGATGAGGCGATTGCTGCTGAGCTCACCGCCTTTGAGGGCGCGGTTCTCCGGGCCTGTGGGGCACGCATTCGCGGCGTCGAGGGGCAATGAGCGCGACCGTCTTGGTCGATCTTGTCGTCGTAGTGCTCCTCGTCCTTGCAGCGTGGAGTGGGGGACGTACCGGAGCGGCACGGAGCGCGGTGTCTCTCGTCGCACTCGCCCTCGGGCTGATCATCAGCGCACAGGGACAAAGTGCCATCACGGCGTTCATTGCTCAGATCTTCCCCGACGTGGATACGCGCCTTATTGGGCTCGGCATCTTCATCGGTGGAATTTGGATCCTTTTGGCCATTGCCTCCTATCTGATCGGTCGCCTGCTGCAAGCCTCGTTGCGCGCGATACACCTAGGACCAGTCGACACAGCGCTTGGGGCGGTATTCGGCCTGCTGCAGTGGAGTGTGGCGATTGCCGCCCTTGTCTTTGTGTTGGATGCCGCGGCCTCGGTGACCTTTCCGTTGCCGTCACCACTGAGCGAGGTCGCCACCGCGATCACAACCGCACAATCGTCCGAAGTGCTTCGTAGCCTGATCTATCCAATTGCCGGCCAGCTGTTCGGCGGGCTCCTTCCAGAAGGCCTGCGCGCACTCCTCGTTCCGTGACGCGGGCAGGAGGACGGCCGTACGACGAGCGCTCCCTGGTGCGCCTCGAGTGGGCTGCACTCCTTGAAATCCTCTCCGAAGCATGTGCCTTTGCCCCGTCTCGCACGCTCGCTACGGAGCTCCGTCCTACAGACCGCGGGGGGAGCCTTCCAACCCTGCGAGCCCTTGGTCGTGAGATTGCGGAGCTACGGCGAGATGGGGGAGATCCGCACATCGGCGGAGCGAGTGACTTGGAGCCAGCCGCAGAGCGCGGTGCGAAAGGGGGCACTCTGGATGGCTCTGCGCTCTTTGCGATCAGCGAGACGCTCCGCGTCGTTGAGCGTATCTCCAGCGATGTAGCTGGGTCAGGCCCAACGCTCAGCGCGCTTGGTGCCGCACTAACCCCGCTCCGACCGCTGCGCAGTTTGATCGAACGTGCGGTCGCCCCGGACGGCTCAATTCTTGATGCCGCATCACCGCTCCTTGGTGGGCTGCGCGCACTCCACCGAACCAGCCTCGAGCGACTTCGTACCCGCCTTGAGACGCTGGCCCATGCGAAGAACTACAGCCCCTACCTGCAAGAACCGATCGTCACGGTGCGCAACGGTCGCTATGTGCTGCCAGTGCGCTCAGAGTGGAAGTCACGTGTTCCAGGGATCGTGCACGACGCCAGTGCGACCGGGCAAACAGTCTGGATCGAGCCCCTTGAGGTGGTGGAGCTCGGGAATGCCGTGCGAGAGTCTGAGGCGGCTGTTGCGACGGAAGAGGCTCGAATTCTTGGAGCGCTCTCAGCGCTCGTTGGTGCCGATGCGGTAGCTCTCCGATCCAATGGTGAACTCCTCGCACTCTTCGATCTCGCGCGCGCAGTTGCCGATGTAGCTCGTGATCGGAACTGGCTCTATGCCGACGATGCTCCAGATGGGGATCTACGCCTAACGGAGGCGAGCCACCCACTCCTCACACCCCCAGTAGTGCCGATGAGCTTGCACCTTGACGTTGAGCGCCGCGTGCTTGTGATCACGGGGCCCAACACGGGCGGCAAGACTGTGGCACTGAAGGCGGTGGGTCTGCTTACGGCGATGCACCACGCCGGCCTGCCGATTCCGAGCGGATTCGGATCAGCGGTGCCCCCAACAGGGAACGTCTGGGCCGACATTGGTGATGATCAATCCATTGCACAGAGTCTCAGCACCTTCTCTGGTCACCTCACCTCGATTCAGCGCATCCTGCTTGGCGCGGTCTCTGGCGACGTCGTGCTTCTCGACGAGGCTGGGGCGGGGACCGATCCAGCGGAGGGGGCTGCGCTTGCGGCCGCCATCATTGACGAGCTTCGACTCCGAGGTTGTCGCGTGTTGGCCACGAGCCACTACGCGGAACTCAAGCAGTACGCGCATGTCACACCAGGTGTGGTCAACGGCTCTGTGGCATTTGATCTTGCAACCCTTGCGCCAACCTATCGCCTCGAAGTTGGTGCGCCAGGAGGTTCGCAGGCATTTGCGATCGCAGCACGTCTCGGTTTGCCACAAGCGCTCCTAGACGCCGCGCAGGCGCGTCGGAGCGACCAAGGGGCAACACTCGATGCCGCGCTCGCTGCCGCAGCGGAGGCCGAGCGAGCGGCGCGCGACGCACGCCAGGTAGCGGAGGGGCTGCAAGAGCGTGCAGCGGACTCACTGGCGCAAGCCGTTGAACTTCGCCGGGCGACGGAGCGAGGGGCCCTTGAAGCGCGACAAACCGCGACAGCAGAAGCACGGGAGGCCGCAGCATCAATTCTGTTGCGCGTTGAGCAGCTACGAGCGGCACTTGAGTCGGGCAGCCTCACACCAGAGGCTCTCGCGGTCGCAACTGATCTACAGCAGGCAGTAGCCGCTGGCGCAGCCGCGTCACTGACCGATGAGCAAGACGCGAGTGGAGGACCGTCCTCCTTGGCGTTGCTAGCGTCTATCGGGAGTGATGTGGTGCTTCGCTCGGGTGCGCGCGGCACCCTGCTTGCCGTCGATGGAGCCAGTGCAACAGTTGCGCTCGGCCGTATGCGCAGTTCGATGCCGGTCGCGGAGATCAGCAAGATCCTTGCGCCAGCCAAGTCAGCCCCGCACTCTGCAGTCCGCGCGACTGGATCCTTGGCTGCGGCAAAGCTTGATCTCCGTGGCGCTCGCGTTGAGGATGCGCTGGTAGCGCTTGAGGCACGAATCAGCGCCGTGCTGCTGGCAGGCGGGGATCAGCTGGAAATCATCCACGGCGTTGGCACCGGAGCACTACGCGACGCGGTCCGTCGCAAGCTGCGAGAACTACCTGAGGTACGCGAGGTGCGTACGGCCGATGAGCCTGGCCGCGAAGGGGTAACTCTCGCGCTCTTCTAGAGGAACGCTACGGAGTAGTGCTTGGGGATGGTGATGGCGTTGGCGAAGGGCTGGCTGTCGCTGAGAGGCAGGAGAGGGTAGGGGCGATGGTGCCGCCCCACGTTGCGCCATTTGGCCGCCAGTACGATGCATAAAAATACTCAGTCTTTCCACCGCGCGCCCCGCCCACGATCCCGACTCCCAGCCGGGCGCGTTCGATCCACTCAAGGTTTGCAGCCTGCCACTTCGGCCACTGCGATTCGAGGCTGCCCAGGTTCAAGTAACTTGCCTCAATGCGGGTACCTGCACAACCGTCTGCCCAGAGCAGGCCAGTGGCGCTATCAATGGCCAAAAGGCTCGTCGTGCTGCATGACGTAGTGGGCGCGGTTCCGGGATAGAAATACTCGATAGCGGTTCGAGTTGTGCAGGCACCCGGAAGTTCGCCCGTGTGGGCATCAATAGTGACTTGCTCTAGGCCTGCCGGCTTCGCAAAGCTGGCGATAGGCAGTTTGGAGGAGATTTGCGTGAAGTAGGACTGCCAGAGGCCTCCCGCAGAGTCGCGGGCGTAGGCGTTGGCAGAAGTCGCATCGGAGTTACCCATCCAAGCCCCAGTAACGAGATGTTGTGCAGTTGGGTCACTTGGGGCGGCAAGGTAGCCGAATGCTGTTAAGTCCTTCGTTTGGTCTGTCGTACCTGTTTTGAATGCCGCAGGGCGGCGCTTGCCGCCGTTGGCAACAATCTTCCGGCTTGCCCAAACAGGGTTGACCGCTGGATCAGTGTTGCCCGCAATGATGTCTGACATGAGCGCCGCAGTTTCCTTTGCAAAGATTTGACGAGTGCTGTCAATGACCGAAGGGGCTTCCCAGATCACCGCTCCATCGCGGTCCTCAATGCGTAGAATGTAGCGGCGATCAGCCATCTTGCCTTCATTCGCGAGCGCACCATATGCCGAGAGAAGGTCAACATATCGAATCTCCAAGGTGCCGATAGCGAGCGAAGCGCCAGCAACATTCTCGCTGTTGTTCTGGAAGGTGAACGCACCATCACGCATCTGGCGCCAAATGCGGTCCGCGCCCGCGCGAATTACCGCCTTGATTGCGGGCACATTCAGAGAGCCCTGCAACGCTTGTCGCATCCGCACCGGGCCACGCTCAAGGCCATCAGAGCCGGCGGGGGTCCATCCCTGGCCGAAATCAACCGGAACGTCCATCAAGACTGTGGCGGCCGTGATCGCGCGATCTTCCAGCGCATAGCCGTAGGTTATTGGCTTGATCGCACTTCCGGGCTGACGATAGCCGCTCAGCACGTCGTATTCAGGTTGGAAGAGGGTCCCGTTGGCCTCACCGTAGTAGTCCGCTGAACCCGCATAGGCCAAGATTTCGCCCGTTCGTGCATCAAGAGTAGCAACTGCGGCATTGTTAATCGACAAGCCATGAATGGCTTGCAGCCATTTTGTCGGCTTGATGCCGATGGATGTTAGATACGCTTTGTAGTCTTTGATCTGTGTTGAGCGAACCGAGAGAGCCCACTTCTCAGCAGCCTGCTGCATCTCCCAGTCGAGAGAGGAGATGACCTTGTAGCCGCCGGTATCGAGCTGCTGCTGACACCCTTCGGTGTCTGTGCAGAGGATCCCAACGAGGAAGTCACGTACGCGGTTGACGAAGTGCGGCGCACTCATCTCAACAAGGGGAGAGGTGATGAGGATGATCTCTTCGGTTCGCGCCGCTTCAATCTCCGCGTCGGTGATGGTGGCGGTCTCCTGTGGAATGCCGCTCTCTCGGGCGGACTTGAGTAGATCCAAAACGACGCTGCGTCGCTTAGCCACAGCGGAATCGAGTGGTACGCGAATAACGCCGTCCTCGCCGACAACCGCGTTCTGGCGCAGGTCGTAGGTGCTTGGCGCTTGGGGGATGGCCGCGAGGAGCGCAGCCTCGCCAAGGGTGAGTTGGTCGAGCGTCTTGCCGAAGTACTGCTGCGACGCGGTGAGAACGCCGTACGAGCGCGAGCCGTAGTAGTTGTTGTTGAGGTACTTGGCGATGACCTTCTCCTTGCCAACTCGACCTGGGAACTCTTTGGTGAGTCGGATCGCCTGAATGATCTCCTTTACCTTGCGCTCGTAGACGCTCCCTGCGAAGGCTGAGTCGGGGAGGAGCACGCTGCGGACGAGCTGCTGGGTGATGGTTGAGCCGCCTCGACCTGAGCCACCCAAGGTGTCGAGTGCGGCGGCCACGAAGCCGAGCGGGTCAAAGCCGGAATTCTCCCAATAGGTCTTGTCCTCGATGGCGGTGGTGGTGTCGAGAACAATGCTGGGGATGCTGGCGAAATCCACTTCCGTACGCCGATCGGAGCCGAATGCAGCCAGCTGCACGGTGCCCGTCCGGTCGTAGACCGTCGTGTTCTCGTTCAGGACGATGGTGTCGAGGTCCTTCGGGTCAGGGAGATCGGCAACCACCGCGCTATAGATCGCGATGGTGCCGCCGTAGGCGATCGCGGCGATCAGGAGGCAGGCACCGAGGAGGGCGACTGGCAGGAGGGCGAAGAGCCCCCCAAGTAGGCGTTTTCGGGGGCGGCCGTTCCGCTGGGTTGAGTTTCCCGAGGCCATGTTCATCTCTATGAAGGTAGCATAGGGCGCATGGCGAACCCTGTGACCTCAGAGCTCCTTCGCGACTTCACTGAGCGCGGTCTCGTCCACGACGTCACCGCAGGGCTCGATCAGCGCCTTGTTGCTGACCCTGCAATTAGCGCCTATATCGGCTTTGATCCCAGCGCCGATTCCCTCCATGTTGGTCACCTGATGGGTGTCCTTGCGCTACGCCGACTCCAGCTGCACGGCGGCCGCCCAGTTGCCCTCGTTGGGGGCGGGACCGGCATGATCGGCGACCCTTCAGGGCGATCGGCTGAACGCAACCTTCTTGATCGGGCGACGCTTGACCACAATCGTGCTGCGATTGGCGCTCAGCTCGCGAATCTCGTCGACTTCTCGGGGAAGAGCGGCGCGTTGCTGCTCGACAACCTCAGTTGGCTTGGCGATCTCGGGCTCATTGATTTCCTGCGCGACACGGGGAAGCACCTCACGGTGGGCTACATGCTCGCCAAGGAGAGCGTAAAGACACGGCTCGAAGGCGGTCTCTCGTTCACTGAGTTCAGCTACATGCTGCTTCAAAGCTATGACTTCATGATGTTGCGGAAACTGCACGGCGTGGAGTTGCAGATGGGTGGCTCTGACCAGTGGGGGAACATCACGGCCGGAACAGAGCTCATTCGACGAACCGAGGGCGAGAACGCCGATGGTGCGCCGCACGCGTTTGGGCTCTGCTACCCACTGCTGCTCGCCAAGAGCGGCGCGAAGTTCGGCAAGACCGCCGAGGGTGCCGTTTGGCTGGATCCCGCTCGAACAAGTCCCTTCGCCTTCCGGCAGTTCTGGATGGAGCAGGACGACGAGTCGATCGCATCACTTCTGCACCGCTTCACCCTCGAGAGCGTTACTGAGACCGCTGCCCTGATGGCGCGGCACGCCGAGAACCCTGCCGCCCGTCGAGCGCAGCGCCACCTCGCACGCTCTGTGACCGTCATGGTGCACGGGGCCGATGTGGAGGCTCGCGCCGCGACCGTAGCCGATGCGCTGTTTGGCGACGGCGAAGGGGGCACCCCCGACCTGCGAGCGCTGACCAGTGATGCGCTGGCAATGTTGGCCAACGAGCTCCCAACTAGTGGCCTACCCGACGCTGCTGAAGCGAACCTGGTTGACTTGGTGATCGCCGCCGGACTTGCGACCTCAAAGAGTGAGGCGCGTCGACTGATTGAGCAGGGGGGCGTGAGTGTCAACGGTGCCCCTGCGCCTGATGGCGCCGCGGCAGCCTCCTCGTTTGCGCCGCTGGCCGACGGCTCGCTCCTGCTGCGCAAGGGGCGCCGCGACTACCGTCTCCTCCGCCGCGCCTAACCCCTAATCCCAAGGGGGAGTGCGCTCGCCTCGCCTATACTCCCCGCATGTCAGGACATTCAAAATGGTCAACGATCAAGCGCGCCAAGGGGGCGACCGACGCGAAGCGTGCCGCCCAATTCACGAAGGTGTCCCGCGAGATCACCATTGCCGCCCGCATTAGCGGCCCGGATCCTGCCGCTAACCCACGCCTGCGCCTCGCGATCGACAAGGGTCGCGGGCTCAACATGCCAAATGACAACATCAAGCGTGCCATTGAGCGCGCCGCTGGTCTCGGGCAGAGCGACGCCTATGAAGAGATCGTGTACGAGGGGTACGGCCCGGGTGGAGTTGCCGTGCTTGTCGAAGCTGCCACCGACAACCGCAATCGCACGGCATCTGAGGTCCGCAGCCTCTTTACGAAGTCTGGTGGTGCTCTGGCGAGCAGCGGTGCCGTCGCTTGGCAGTTCGAGGCGCGTGGTGTCATTGAGTGCATTGGCTCGTTTGAAGCAGTCGGGGAGGCCGCCATCGAGGCGGGCGCGGCCGATGTCGAGGCCGATGAGGGCGCCGTCTTCGTCTACTCCGATCCACAGGAGATCCACTCGGTGCAAGGTGCTCTGGAAGCGGCTGGCATCAAGGTGAAGAGTGCCGAGTCCGGCATTATCGCGAAATCGACGGTAGAGGTTTCGGCAGATGACGCCCGCAAGAACTTCAAGTTGATTGATGCACTTGAGGAGCTTGATGATGTGCAGCGGGTGACGGCGAACTTTGAGGTTCCACCCGAGGTCTTTGCCGAGATCGCTGGATGAGCATGCGCGTCCTGGGACTTGACCCGGGAACAGCAACCTTCGGCTGGGGCGTTGTAGAAACTGGTGGTGCACGCCCAGCGCATGTCGCCCACGGCGCACTCCGCACTGCAGCAACGCTGACACTCGGTGCTCGACTCAGCATCTTGCGAGATGGCGTCACAGCGCTCATTGAGGAGCACCGACCAGACCGCATCGCCATCGAGCGCATCTTTTCGCAATCGAACGTGCAGTCCGCTGTGGCGATCGGCGCCGTGCGTGGCGTTGCCTTGCTGATTGCGGCCGATCACAAGATTGAAGTGGTTGAAGCTACGCCGTCCGAAATGAAGCGCGCGATTGCTGGTGAGGGCCGCGCGACCAAGGCGGCGGTGACGAAGGCGATTACAAAACTCCTCGCACTGCAGACGGCGCCAACCCCAGACGACGCCGCAGATGCGCTCGCTCTCGCACTCTGGGGGTCTGGCGCGCGCAAGTTGGAACATCGCTCCGGCTCTTCACGCCTTGATCGTTCCGCCTCGGCAGCTGTTGCTGCGGAGAGTGGATACGACCGAGCGGTGCGCGCCGCTCTGCGGGCTGGAAGGTCGTAACGATGTACGCCCACATCCACGGCTCCGTGCTCTGGGTCGAGGACGACGCCGTGGTGATCAGCGCAAACGGCCTCGGGCTGCGCATTCGAACGCTTCCGGCAGTGCTGAGCACCGCTACGGAAGGGGCAGCGCTTGAGCTGTATCTGCACCACATCGTCCGTGAAGACAGCGAAGCGCTTGTTGGATTCCCGACACGTGATCAGGCACGCCTCTTCGCCACACTGCTCGATGTGAGCGGGGTCGGGCCAAAGGTTGCCATCGCCCTCCTTGCAACGCACGGCCCAGATCTTCTTCGCCGTGCACTGGTTGATGGAGACGAAACGCTCATCGCTAAGGCGCCTGGGGTAGGGAAGCGGCTCGCAGCACGCATCATCGTTGAACTTGGTGACCGCATGAGCCGAGAGGCTTCGGCAGAAGATGAGGTTGGTGCAAAGGGGGATGCCGATCGCGACCTGCAAGGCGCGCTGCGGAGCCTCGGTTTCCCAGCCAGAGAGGCGAAGGAGATGGCTGGTGCCGTCTCTGCCAACGCGGCACTTGCCACTGCGCCGCTCGCAGATCGTCTTCGCGCCGCCCTCAAGGAGCGAGCATGAGCGGCGAATCACGTACCGATGCCGCGGAGATCAGCGCCGAAACCACGCTGCGCCCCGCATCACTCGGGGAGTACATCGGCCAGGTAGAGGCGAAGCGCTCACTCACCACGCTGCTGCAGGCGGCACGAGAACGCGGCGAGGCTGCCGACCACTTGCTGCTCCATGGGCCCCCAGGACTCGGAAAGACCACCCTGGCAGCGATCGTCGCCAAGGAGCTCGGGGTCGAGATCCGCTTCACTTCAGGGCCGGCCATTGAGCACGGCGGGCAGATGGCGGCGATCCTCACCGATCTCACACCACGACAGGTGCTCTTCATTGACGAGATCCACCGCCTCGGCCGAGCCGTTGAAGAGGTGCTCTATCCGGCGATGGAAGACCGCTCCATCGATATCGTCATTGGAAACCGTGGATCAGCGCAGTCGCTGCGCCTCGACATTGCGCCATTCACTCTTATTGGTGCCACGACGCGGGTTGGCATGCTCTCCTCGCCGCTCCGCGATCGCTTCGGTGCTGTGCAGCGCCTCGACTTTTACGACGACTCTGATCTCGCTGCAATCGTCCGCCGCTCGGCCGGCATTCTCGGGATCGAGATCGCCGCTGATGCCGCTGCGCTCATTGCGGCGCGCAGTCGCGGAACACCGCGCGTTGCGAACCGCCTCTTGCGCCGCGTGCGCGACGAGGTGCAGGTAGCTGGTTCCACGAACATCACCGTTGAGGCGGCGGCGCAGGCACTGCAGGGCCTGCAGATCGATGAGGCGGGCCTTGACGCAACCGATCGCAAGCTGCTGACCGTCATGATCGACAAGTTCAATGGGGGACCAGTCGGCGTTGCCGCCATGGCGGCGCTGCTCGGAGAGTCCGCCGATGCGCTGGAAGATGTCTTTGAGCCGTACCTGCTGCGCATCGGCTTCATTGATCGCACCCCACAGGGTCGCGTTGTAACCGAAGCGGCCCGCGCCCATCTCGGCAAAGACGCGGGTTCACTCTGGGGGAAGCGCTGAACCGATCAGAACAGTTCGCTGCGCTCTCTGATCCGGCCACGCTGCCAGCGCGCGCCGGTGGCGCCGCACAGTTCACGATTACCGCGCAGGACAGCACATCGCGCGCTCGTGCGGGCGAGCTGCGCTTAGGGCACGGCGCCGTACAGACGCCAGACTTTATGCCTGTCGGCACGAACGCTACTGTGAAGTCACTCGATCCAGAGGATCTAAAGGCGCTCGGCGCACAGATCATTCTCGCGAATACCTATCACCTCTATTTGCGCCCAGGGCATGAGCGGGTGCAGCGTTTCGGTGGTCTTCACGATTTCATGCAGTGGGATCGACCGATCCTGACCGACTCGGGTGGATTTCAGGTGGTCTCCCTTGGGCCGCTGATGCGCATCAACGAGGAGGGTGCGAAGTTCAGCAGTCATCTCGATGGTTCCATGCACCTCTTTACGCCGGAGCGTTCCATTGAGGTGCAGCAGGCGCTCGGCCCCGACATCGCCGTTGCCTTTGATCAGCCGGTGATGCCAGAGGGGAGTACCGACCGTGAGGTGCGCCGCGCAATGGATCGCACGCATCGTTGGGCGGTTCGTTCGTTGCGAGCGCACAACCGACCGGGCCAGGCACTTTTCGGCATTGCGCAGGGTGGAATCAACCCCGAGTTGCGCGCTGAATCAGCTACCTACATCCGCTCACTCCCGTTTGACGGCATCAACCTTGGCGGTCTGGCGGGGGACGAAACCCCAGAGCAGCGCAACACTGCCATCGACGCGACCGTTGCCGCGCTTGAAGGGGATCTCCGTGTCCGCTACCTGATGGGCCTCGGGTCACCGGTTGACCTCCTTGAAGCCGTCCTTCGTGGTGTTGACCTCTTCGACTCCGTCCTGCCCGCCCGGGTTGCCCGCAATGGGCAGGCCTGGGTCACGGGAGGACGGCTCAATCTGCGCAACGCGCGGCACCTCGATGAGCAGGAGCCCGTCGATGCGTTGTGCGACTGCAGCACCTGCCGGCGCTTTAGCCGTGCCTACCTGGCGCATCTCTTCCGCGCCGAGGAGCTGCTGGCCTACCGCCTGCTCACGATCCACAACCTGCGCCACATGAGCGCCTTCATGGGGGAGGTTCGGAGAGCCATCGCGTCGGGTACACTCGCCGCTGAACTGCCGCGCCTTCGGGCTGCGGCTGGGGGGCCGGGGACCCCCCGACTTGGAGCCGGCGATGAGCCGGGCGCCGTGCCAGAGCGCGGTGCGATGCAGCCGCGGTACGCCGCGGCAGGCAGACTGCGAGGAGCTCAGCAGAAAAGGGCTGTAGCGTCGGAAGATAAGGAGTAACCCATGGCAGAGAAGAGCGAATCGAAGAAGAGCGCAGCCGTTGAGCCAAAGGAGGAGGGGAAGCCCTCCACTGAGCGCAGTCGAGCCGTAGACGCGGCGATCCTCACCATCGAGAAGCAGTTCGGTCGCGGCGCGATCATGAAGCTCGGCTCCCGCGAACGACTCGCAATTGATTCCATCCCAACTGGTGCGATCTCTCTCGACATCGCCCTTGGCGTTGGTGGCCTTCCAAAGGGTCGCATCAGCGAGATCTACGGGCCAGAATCGTCGGGCAAGACCACGATTGCTCAGCACATCATCGCCGAGGCCCAGCGCCGCGGTGGTGTCGCCGCCTTCATCGACGTTGAGCATGCTCTTGATTCGGCGTATGCCGCACAGACAGGCGTGAACGTCAACGAACTCCTGGTGAGCCAGCCAGATACCGGCGAACAGGCGCTCGAGATCGCAGAGACGCTGATTCGTTCCGGCGGCGTTGACATTGTCGTTGTCGACTCGGTTGCGGCACTTGTGCCACGCGCCGAAATCGAGGGCGAGATGGGTGACTCGTTCGTCGGCATTCAGGCACGCCTCATGAGCCAGGCGCTCCGCAAGCTGACCGGTGCAGTAGCCCGTTCGAATACGGTGCTCCTCTTCACCAACCAGCTGCGCGAGAAGATCGGCGTCATGTACGGCAGCCCAGAGACGACCCCAGGCGGTCGTGCGCTGAAGTTCTACGCCTCAGTGCGCCTCGACATTCGACGAATCGAGACGATCAAGAACGCCACAGAGGCCGTCGGCTCTCGCGTACGCGTGAAGGTGGTGAAGAACAAGGTCGCCGCGCCATTCCGCATTGCCGAGTTCGACATCATGTATGGCGAAGGGATCAGCATGGCTGGCGGCCTCCTCGATGTGGGTGTCGCAGCGGATGTGGTCTCCAAGACTGGCGCCTGGTTCAACTACGGTGACGTGCGCCTCGGCCAGGGTCGAGAGCAGTCGAAGGAGTTCCTCAAGGCGAATCCTGAGGTGGCCGCTGAGATCGACGCGAAACTGCGTGCGATGTCGACGACACTCGAGGTTCCAGTCGCCGTCGCTCCCGAAGCGGAGTAACGGTGCGTCGTGGCGCGTCGCCGCGACCCTGAAGCGCAGAAAGCCCGCCGAGCAGCGGCAGAGGCCTCCGATGTGTTGGAGGCAGCTGCACGCTCGCTCAGCGGCGCACCGCGCTCTCGCAGGAGTCTTGAAGAGCGCCTCATAACTGCCGGGTACCCTGAAGAGCATGTGCGTACTGCTGTCGCACGTCTCGTTGAGATCGGCCTGATCGATGACGAACGGTTCGGGCAGGCGCTCCTCGATTCGCGAGATCGGTCGCGGCAACGGGGTGACCGTGCGCTCCTGCAGGAGCTCAAGCGGCGTGGGATTGATGAAGATCTCGCACAGCGCCTGCTGGCACAGCGCGCGGCGGGGGAGGCGCAACAGACCGAACCAGTTTGGGGGGCGACCCTACGCGTCGTCGAGGAGCACGCAGAGGGGGCCGAGGAGCGCGCCGCACGTGCCGCCCTCGCCAAGCTGCGCCTACGTGGCGGGGATGCTCGTGCCGAGGTTCAGCGGCTGGCCCAGGGGCTAGCCCGGCGGGGATTCCCGAGCGCCCTCTCCTGGCGCCTGGCCCGGGAACGTGTCGAAGCTGAATCCCAGACCCCAGTGACAGAGGGCGACGCGGAGGGGGAGTAGCCCCGCCACGCTCAACGCCATGGGCGTTTGACCGATCTGGCGGGTAGGCGTAGCCTCTCTTCTCCAGCCTTTGGCTGGGCATTCGACCTATTTACCGCGAGCCAGGCCGCGGGGCCAGCCTGGCAGGAGAGCGTCATGACTGATCTAAACGGGATCGCCCCCGTGTTGTTCGCCCTTTTCGGCGTCGTGATTGGACTCGCGCTACGAAGCGTGATCGCCGCCGCCTCTATTCGAGCCGCGAACCGTAGGGCCGCCACCATTCTCGAGGAGGCGCGCCAGCAGCAGAGCACCCTGGTCATCGGCGCAAAGGGCGAGATCTCACGCCTTCGTGCCGAGGCCGAACTCGCCCAGCAGGCCGACCGCGAGGCGGCGGCAGCCGAGGCTGAACGCCTTCGCCTTCGCGAAGTCACCCTTGGTGAGCGAGAGAGCTTCTTTGCCGGCCGTGAGGTCGCCATCGCAGAGCGCGAGCGCACCCTTGTTGATGAATCTGTTGCCCTTGATGTGGCACGTGCCAACGTCAACACGCGCCTTGCAGAGGTTGCCGGCCTCGATCCAGAGGCCGCTCGGACCGAGGTCCTCTCGCGCTTCACCGAAGAGGCTGAGCGTGAGACAAAGCGCCTCCAGGCAACCCTGGAGCGACGTGCGCAAGAGGATGCGGCCGATCGGGCGCGCGACATGATCCTGACAGCGATGCAGCGCGTCGCGGCAGACCATAGCGCCGAGCACTCCGTGACCCACGTCAAGCTTGCCAGCGACGAGATGAAGGGTCGACTGATCGGCCGCGAGGGGCGCAACATCCGCGCCCTAGAGGCCGCGACTGGCGTTGAGCTACTCATCGACGAGACCCCACTGCAGGTGACGCTCTCATCGTTCGACCCAGTTCGTCGTCAAGTGGCGCGTGTTGCCCTTGAGCGCCTCATGCAAGACGGTCGTATTCATCCGATTCGCATCGAGGAGATCGTTGCGAAGGCACAGGGCGAGGTTGATGCCGACTCACTGAAGAATGGCGAGGCTGCCGCACTCAAGGTTGGCGTGACCGGTATTCCAACGGAGCTACTGCGCATCCTTGGTCGGCTGCAGTGGCGCACCTCGTTCGGACAGAACGTTTTGCTGCACTCAATTGAAACTGCCCAAGTTGCAGGAGCCGTCGCCGGTGAACTCGGCATGGACATTCGTGCCGCAAAGGTTGGCGGCCTGCTCCACGACATTGGCAAGGCGCTTGACCACGAGATTGAAGGAACGCATGCGGCGATCGGCGCCGACCTGGCGCGCCGTCACGGCATGCCAGAGGGGATCGTCAATGCGATCGCTGCGCACCATCAGGAGGTGGAGTGCACCGCGCGTGAAGCCCCAATCGTGCAGGTGGCGGACGCGATCAGCGCCGCGCGGCCTGGCGCGCGTGGCGATCAGGGCGAGGCCCATCTCCGCCGTCTTGAAGATCTGCAGCAGATTGCGCTCGGATTTGAGGGCGTTGAGAAGGTTTACGCCGTGCAGGCCGGCCGAGAGGTACGCATCCTTGTACGGCCTGATCAGGTCACCGACGAACAGGCGCGCACGATTGCCCACGAGGTCGTCAAGCGCATCGAAGAGCAGCTTGCCTATCCGGGCCAGATTCGCGTGACGGTGATCCGAGAGACACGGGCGGTTGATTACGCCCGATAGCATGCCGACCCTACCGATCCTTGCGATTGGTGGTCCGACCGCGGTAGGGAAGAGCGCCGCAGCGCTTGCGCTGGCCAACGCCCTTGACGCTGCGGGAGTGAGTTCGGTTGTAGTGTCAGCAGATTCCCGCCAGGTGTTTCGTGGCTTTGATATCGGAACCGACAAGATCAGCGCCGAGATTCGCGCGGTTCGTCCGCACGCGTGTATCGATATTGCAGAGGCGAGCGACTCGTTCACCCTCTACGACTGGCTTGACGCCGCACGTGCCGCGATCGCCGGGCACGCCCAAACGAGCGGGGGAGGGGGGATCGCCATCGTGGTGGGCGGTACCGGCCTCTATCAGCGCGGCCTGCTGAAGGGCTTCCTCTCAGGCGGTGCTCGACCAAGCAACCCCCTCATTCGTGAGCAGCTCGAGCTGCAGTTCGCCAATGTGGGCCGCGAACCGCTCGATAAGGAGCTCCGCGAGCGGAACCCGGCAGCGGCAGACGCCGTGGCCACCGCGAGCGCCCGGCGCCTCATCCGTACGCTAGAGATTGTTCGCCTCGGTGGTGATCCGCTCGCCGAAGAGGAGAATCCGTGGGCCGCACCAACGGCATACGTGCAGATTGACGACGTTGACTTTGAGCGACACCGTGCCGCAATCACCGCGCGTGTACGTGCGCAGTTCGATGGAGGGCTCGTCGAAGAGACTGCACAGTTGGCGGCACGCCTTCCGGCTGAAACTCCAGCCCTATCAGGCATCGGATACCGCGAAGCTCAGGCGTATATCGATCAAACTATGGATCGCGAGCGCGCCATCGGCACAGCGGCAACGCGCACCTGGGCCTACGCCCGTAGGCAGCGCACCTGGTACCGCGGCGAGGATCTAGCCGAAACGATCCCAACCGATGGACGCTCAGCAGACGAGATTGCCCAAATCCTTCTTCCGCACGCGCTGCGGATCGCGGTACGCTAGAGGGACAGTGACGAAAAGAACTGCACCGATTGACCTGACGCCTGCGCCAGAGCGCGCCTTCCTCATCGCGGTAGACACTGGTAGCGACGTAGGATGGCCGGCCGAGGACAGCCTCCAGGAGCTCGCAAGCCTCGCCCGCACGGCGGGCGCTGAAGTTGTTGGCGCTGAATGGCAGCAGCGACGACACCCCGACCCCGACACCTACATCGGTGCTGGTAAGGCGCAAGAGTTGCTTGCAGCGAAGGTTGAGACGGGCTTTACGGTGCTGATTGCCGATGACGAGCTTTCGCCGACGCAGCAGCGTGGCCTTGAAGAGGTGCTCGGCGTGAAGGTGATTGACCGGAGCCGACTCATCCTCGACATCTTTGCCTTGCACGCTAGAACGCGTGAGGGTCGTCTCCAAGTGGAGCTCGCGCAGCTCGAATACCAACTGCCCCGGCTCACCAAGCTGTGGACGCACCTTTCGCGTACAGGCGGCGGCATCGGTACGCGCGGCCCTGGTGAGTCACAGCTTGAAACTGACCGCCGACTGATCCGCGATCGCATCTCGGTCATGAAGGCGCGCGTTGACCAGGTACGTCGCAGCCGCGAGACGGGCGCAAAGAGCCGCACCACACGCGGTGAGCCAACCGTGGCCATCGTTGGCTACACGAACGCGGGTAAGTCGACGCTCCTCAATAGTCTCGTTGGGAGCAGCGTGGTGCTTGCCGAAGATCGCCTCTTTGCAACTCTCGATCCAACAAGCCGAAGGGTCCGTCTCCCCGGTGGTCTACACGCCATCGTCACGGATACCGTGGGCTTTATCCATAAGCTGCCACATCAACTGGTCGACGCATTCCGGGCCACCCTCGAAGAGGTCTCCCGCGCCGACCTTCTCCTTGAGGTTGTCGACGCCTCAGACCATCACGCCCTGGAGCACCGCGCCACGGTGCAGGCCGTTCTCGACGAACTCGGCGCTGCTGAGAAGCCCCGCATCATCGCCGCCAACAAGATCGATGCGGCACAGATGCACCCACGCGAGATTGACCCTTCAGCGCTGGGCGTTTCGGCGGCTACAGGGCTCGGGCTTGGCCCGCTCCGCAGCGCCCTAGAAGAGGCGCTACAGCGCCAAGGAACCCCTGTGGACCTGCGACTCCCATACACGGCAGTGGGGGAGGTTGAGGCGATTCGCGCTAGGGGCGGCATCCAGGTGGCCTACGACGAAGACGCTCTTCATGTCACAGGTTTTGCCACAGCCGAAATGGC
>Ga0208852_1000096_pt1 | contig 21762 bp, 20 predicted proteins | sample LakMenEpi18Jun09_FD_150711 | JGI IMG/M metagenome (GOLD analysis project Ga0208852, IMG submission 150711) | Freshwater microbial communities from Lake Mendota, WI - 18JUN2009 deep hole epilimnion ns (SPAdes) | ecosystem: Environmental > Aquatic > Freshwater > Lake > Epilimnion/Euphotic zone ...
ATTTACAACATTATTGATTAGTCAATAGCCTAAAAAAGCAATTAGGAACATCTTATTTTTAAGAATTTTCTTATCCATGATTTTATTGTGAATACAATAATGGATAATTTAAATAACGACAGCTATAGTGCCAAAAATCTAAGTTCTAACTATAATAAATTTCTAGATTAGAAACATTTAATATGTTTATTAAAGTATAAAATGTCTCGTATTTTTATATCAGCCTTGTGGGAAGACATAATTATGGCAAATTATGAAATAGATCCTTCGGTTTTAAAACCATTTCTGCCAAATGGGGTGGAGTTAGATTTATATAATGAAAAAGCCTATATAAGTTTAGTCGGTTTTATGTTTAAAAAAATAAGAATTTTCCGAGTGTCGATTCCATTTTTCGGAAATTTTGAAGAAGTCAATCTTAGGTTTTACGTTAAGCGAACTGAAAGCGATCATGTAAAGCGTGGAGTAGTATTTATAAATGAAACAGTACCTTATAAGCCAGTAGCTTGGTTAGCCAATAAACTATATAAAGAGCATTATATTTCTATCCCTACGAGAAGCAGTATAAAAGATGAGGAATCAAAACGAAAGATAAAATATGAGTGGGAAAAGAATGGTAATTGGAACTATATAGTTGCTGAAACGTCTAAGGAATCAGAACTTATGGCTAATAATAGTATTGAAGAGTTCATTTTCGAACATTATTATGGCTATACCAAGGTTGATAGCTTAAATACCATTGAATATAATGTCAATCATCCACGGTGGCGTATAAGAAAAGTTATCGATAGTTCTATTGATTGTGATTTTAAAGCTATGTATGGAAGTGACTTTTCATTTCTTAACGAACAGAAACCAAATTCTGTAATTGCAGCAGAAGGCTCAGCAGTATCTATTGGTTGGCAGAGGACTTATTTTTAACAAAAAATAATGGATCATAAAGATAAAGAAAGAATTATAGAAATGGCATGGGAAGATCGAACCCCATTTGAAGCGATTGAGCTGCAATTTGGTTTGTCAGAATCACTTGTTATAAAACTTATGCGCACGGAATTAAAACGAAGAAGTTTTAATCTATGGCGAAGTAGAGTCAATAGTGGGGTTAGTCAAAAGCATGCAAAGAAGCGAAATATAGAAATAACTCGTTTTAAATGTAGCCGTCAAAAAACTATTTCATCCAATAAGATAAGTAAACGGTGAAAGACATCCAATTCACTACAGATTATTTAGTTGTTTTAGAAAAGATTAATCGTATCGATCCTATACTTTATAGTAAAACACGCAATTATATTAATGGGGCGGTAACTTATCTTTCGCCATATATTTCTCGCGGTGTCATAAGTACTAAAACGGTGTTGACAGAAGTTTTAAAAAAAGGATTCACTATTCCGCAAATAGAGGCGTTCGCAAAAGAGCTAGTCTGGAGAGATTATTTTCAGCGAGTAGCACAGGTGCATGATGTCAACTCAGCAATCAAACAGGAACAACATCCTATCGCAAATTATGGTATACCATTGCCTGTGATGAATGCAAGTACTGGAATTAAAGGGATTGACCATTCAATAGATGAGTTGATTAAGACGGGTTATATGCATAATCATTGTAGAATGTACCTAGCTTCTCTAGTTTGCAATATCGCTCAATCGCATTGGCTTCAGCCTGCTAGGTGGCTTTATTATTACCTCTTGGACGGTGATTGGGCTAGTAATGCATGTAGCTGGCAATGGGTAGCAGGAGCTAATAGTTCTAAAAAATACTACGCCAATCAAGAAAACATAAATAAATATACGAATACAAATCAATCGAATACCATACTAGATTTGGGTTATGAAGACATTGAGAATCGCGCTATTCCAGAGGAATTGTTAAAAATAGAGTCTGTTGAATTGACTACTGAACTGCCAAAACAAAAGGAAATAAGTATTAGCGATAGCCTACCTACATTTATTTATAATTATTATAATCTAGACCCTTTATGGCACAGAGGTACAGTGGGAAATAGAGTCTTATTATTAGATCCAAATTTTTTTAGCCAATATCCTATAAGTAAAAAATGTATGGACTTTGTGATAGCCCTGAGTAAGAATATTCCAGATATTCAAATCTATATCGGGTCCTTTCAATCATTCAAAGAACAATTTAAAGTAGAATCAATACACTATAAAGAGCATCCACTGAATGAAGGATATGATGGTGTAGAGGAATCACGAGACTGGATAGTGGAGGAGGTGGTAGGATATTACCCTTCGTTTTTCGCCTACTGGAAAAAGGTTGAAAAGTTTTTAACGCAAAGAAACTAATATGATCATAGAAAAAAATGAAATAGAAAATTTTGAGAAAATTTATAGAGCGAGTTTTGTAAACTCTTTAGCAGGTTTTCGTCAAGCAGTTTTAGTGGGTACGAAATCATCAAAAGGAGAACCAAATTTGGCTATTTTTAATTCGCTCATTCATCTAGGGGCTTCGCCTGCCTTATTCGGATTGATCAGCAGACCAGATTCTGTCTCAAGACATACGTTAGAGAATATCTTAGAGACAAATGAATATACATTGAATTACATGCATTCAAAAGATTACGAAAAATCCCACCAAACCTCGGCGCGATATGATAGAGAAATAAATGAATTCGAAGCTGTAGGACATACCGAATATTATACATCGGGATTTAATGCCCCTTTTGTATCAGAAGCAGTAGTAAAAATAGCGATGAAATTAGAGGATAAAATTTCTATACCTCTTAATGGCACTATACTTTTAATAGGTAGTATCGTTCATGTGGAACTTGATTCTAGTTTAATAGGGTCAGATGGCTTTGTAGACTTGACTAGTCAGGACATTCTGATTAGTCAGGGCTTAGATGCATATTTCACATCTAATCCTATAGGTCGACTACCTTATGCTAAACCAGCTTTATAATAATTAAAAGACTGCAGTTAGTAATGATAAAGGAAGAGATTGCCGTAGTTTGGTTTAAACGAGATTTACGTTTTACAGATCACGCCCCTCTTTATTATGCGCAGCAGCAGTTCTTGCCTGTGCTATTGATATATTGCTTCGAGCCTAGTATTATGAGTGCGCATGATAGTGATATTCGTCATTGGAGATTTGTGTATCAATCTTTGAAAGAAATGCAAGCGAAGCTAGCAGAGCTGAAAACTGAGATTTATATTTTTCATAATGAGGCGAATGAAGTCTTTAAGAAACTAGCCGATAACTACACAATCAAACGAATATTTTCACATCAAGAAATAGGAAACCGGTTGACATATGATAGAGATGTAGAGATATCAAAGTTTTGCAATCTAAATGGCATAGTATGGCAAGAATATCAGCACAACGGCGTGATACGCAAACTGAAATCACGAAAAGAATGGGAGAAGCGGTGGAAATTAACTATGGAGGAAACTCCTAAAATAATAGATGAGACGAAATGGAATTTTTTAGAATTAAATAGAAGTCTATACAATGATTTAAAAGGGGAGGAATTGAACTCCGAGATTCGAAGTCATGATAAGTCATTTCAATCTGGTGGGGAGTCTTATGCTTGGCGATACTTAGATAGTTTTTTGAAAGAACGGTATGTAAATTATTCTAAATTTATCTCTAAACCTGCAGCGAGTCGTCAAGGGTGTAGTAGAATATCGCCATACTTGAGTTATGGAAATATAAGTATGAGAATGGTCTACCAGTATACCATGCAGCACTATACTAAATCTCTAAATAAAAGACCACTGTCAAATTTTATCTCTCGGCTTCATTGGCACTGCCATTTTATGCAGAAATTTGAAGATGAATGTAGAATGGAATTTGAAAATGTGAACAGAGCTTATGATATGATGCCGAAAGAAAGAAATGAGGAGTTCATCAGCGCATGGAAACTAGGTCAGACAGGTATTCCGATAGTTGATGCTTGTATGCGTTGCCTTGTGGCTACAGGCTATATAAACTTTCGGATGAGAGCAATGATTGTATCATTTTTCGTCTATAATCTATGGCAGGATTGGAGGGAGTTGCATATTCTAGCTAGGCTTTTCCTCGATTATGAGCCCGGCATTCATTATCCCCAATTGCAAATGCAAGCAGGGGTTACTGGAATTAATACCATACGCATTTACAATCCTATTAAAAATTCATACGAACACGATGCCGAAGGGATATTTATAAAGACTTGGCTGCCTGAGCTGAAGAATATACCGGTGTCTTTTATCCACGAGCCATGGACCATGAGCGCCCTAGAGCAAGAAATATATCAAGTTCGACTCGGTCAGGATTATCCTATGCCAATTATAGATATAGAAGAAACAAACAAGACCGCCCGCGATATTATGTGGAGTTTTCGTAAGACTGAATCTGTAAAATTAGAAGGCAAAAAGGTTTTAGAAAAGCATGTGAATATGTCATCTGGCTTTAAAACTAGAAAAAAATCATAAGGGAAGTATGAAAATGATAAAAAAACAAAATCTACAAGCTAAAATATGTATTGTGTGTTTGAGGCCATTTAGTTGGCGTAAGAAATGGGAAAAAGTATGGGAAGAGGTAAAGTACTGCAGTGATAAGTGTCGAATGAAAAAAACTAAACTATGAAAATAGGAGTCATTTTTCCACATCAGTTGTATGAGAATAATCCGTTTATTGAGGAATGTGATGAAGTATATATCATAGAAGAGGATTTATTTTTTAAACAATTTAATTTTCATAAACAGAAGATAGCTTTTCATAGAGCTAGTATGAAATTCTATGAAAGTTATCTACAGCAAAATAGTATAAAGGTTATTTATATTGAATCTGGTAATGAGCTTTCGGATATTAGAAAATTAATTCCTTATCTAAAAGAAAACGATGCAACTTCTTTGGCGTATATTGATCCTACCGATGACTGGTTAGAGCGCAGAATAGTGAAGGAGTGTAAATCTGTTCAGCTAAAAGCTATTAAATGGAAAAGTCCTCAGTTTATAAATTCTTCTGAGGATATTGCTTCTTTTTTCGCCACTAAGAATAAGATGTTTCAAACTGATTTCTATAAGTTTCAGCGAATAAATAATCGCATTTTATTAGAAAATAAAGACAAACCGACTGGTGGTAAATGGACGTTTGATGATGAGAATCGCTTGAAATATCCAAAAGATAAATTACCGCCTGCTACTTCATTTATGGAGTCCAATCAGTTCACGTTGGAGGCTATACTCTATACTGAAAAAGAATTCCCTTCTAATTACGGTCAGCTTTCTTCAAGCTATCTTTACCCTGTTACATTCGACGAAAGTAGAAAATGGCTCGACGACTTTTTAAAAATTAGATTTTCAGAGTTTGGCGCTTATGAAGATGCTATAGTCTCGAGTGAACATGTTCTGCATCATAGTATTTTAACTCCTATGCTCAATGTAGGGCTTTTGACGCCTGATTATATAATTCACTCCGCTCTGGCTTATGCAGAGCATCACCAGATACCCCTCAATTCACTCGAAGGATTTATCAGACAGATTTTGGGTTGGCGTGAATTTATCAGAGCAGTCTATGAACTTAAGGGTAGAGAAGAACGAACAAAAAATTACTGGGGCTTTACGCGTAAAATTCCTTCATCCTTCTGGACAGGAAATACCGGAATTGAGCCTATAGATAGCACGATAAAAAAGGTTTTAAAAACTGGATATTGTCATCATATAGAGCGACTAATGGTTTTAGGTAACTTTATGCTCTTATGTGAATTTGATCCAGATGAAGTATATCGGTGGTTTATGGAGTTATTTATAGATGCATATGATTGGGTGATGGTTCCCAACGTATATGGTATGAGTCAATTCGCAGATGGTGGACTAATGGCAACGAAGCCATATATCAGCGGAAGCAACTATTTGATGAAAATGAGTGATTATAAAAAAGGCGACTGGCAGCCAGTTTGGGATGGTTTGTTTTGGAGATTTATGCATGTACATCGAGATTTTTTTCTTCAGAATCCACGCTTAGGCATGCTTGTAAGAACCTTTGATAAAATGGATATCAATAAGCAAAAAGCTCATATAGAGAATGCTGAGAAATTTATAAAGTCGCTCCAAGCTGAACTTCTCAACACAGTTTAGATATATAATATCTTATATCACTATTGAGCTATTTTTAAATTCTATATGGCGATATATTAAATAAAAAATCGCTTCAATCTAAAACTGTCTCAAAAATCGCATATCATTCTGCCAGAATAGTCGAAGATCATTGATCTGATAGTAGAGCATAGCTATACGCTCAATACCCATGCCGAAGGCATAGCCATTGTATTTACTAGTGTCTATATTACAGTTTTGAAGTACCGCAGGATCCACCATGCCGCAGCCGCCTATCTCAACCCATCCTGTTTTTTTACATACCGGGCATCCTTTTTGGTCACAGATAAAGCATGAAATGTCCACCTCGGCGCTAGGTTCGGTAAATGGAAAATAGGAAGGACGTAGTCTAATATTCTCCGAACCAAACATCTCTTTAGCGAAATAATAAATACATTGCTTCAAATCCGCAAACGATACTCCCTCATCTATATATAGACCTTCTACTTGATGAAATGTGCAGTGGGCGCGTGCAGAAATAGTTTCATTTCTATATACTCGACCTGGGGTAATGATTCTCAATGGTAGTTTTTCAGTTTCTAGAGCTTGTATCTGCGAACTAGAAGTATGCGTCCTTAGCAGAAATTCTAAATTTTCAGTTAGGAAAAACGTATCCTGCATGTCTCTCGCTGGATGATCTTGAGGCATATTGAGTGCCGTAAAATTATGCCAGTCATTTACAATCTCAGGGCCTTCAAAGATAGTAAAACCTATGCGCTCGAAGATGTCCATCATTCGTCGCTTCGTTTTTGTTATTGGATGCAGGTTGCCCAAGGGGCCATGATAGGCAGGTGCGGTTAGATCAAAATCTACTTGGGGGGCTTCCTGTTGATGCTCAAAAGCATCTTTCGATGCAGTCCATTTACTATCGGCTTCGTTTTTGACTTCATTGACTAGCAGCCCGAATTCTTTTCTAAGTTCGCCCGGCACCTCAGCTATAAGTCCCATAGCCTCTTTGAGCTTACCTTTCGTGCCTAGAAAAGCTATGCGAAATTTCTCTACATCTTCTTTCTTCTCAATTTTATATTGAGAGATTTCTTCTTTGAGGCTCTGTATTTTCGATTTCCATTCCATGGATAAAAGGATTCAAGTAGTCTGATATTGGGTTAGATAGATTATATCCCTTGCTAATTAAACGAGGATATATAAGGTACAAAGTTTGATTTTTTTTGCCAATTCACAATAAAAATTATTCCAATTAAAAATAAAGTATAATTTTGCACTAGATTTGAGTACTTGTCTTAAGACTTGCTTAGATTTCCAAAAAAATATCCAAGATTCTTTTTGTCTGCACACCCCTTGAAGTTTAATTCAATATTTATTTAAAACTATTTTATAAATCATAATTCTATATGATGGAAAATCCCAATTTAGAGGACGACAATAAACCGAAAAGAAAGCGTATGCCCAAGAAACTAGAAGTTTCTGCAGATGAAATCCCTGAAATCATGGAAGACGAGCCTGTGGAGCCTATTTTAGTTAAGCTAGAAGAGGATCTAATAGCTAAGAAAAAACAAAAGACAACCAAGTCAGCTAAGGAGAAAAAAAATCCTGAGGCAGAATCTATAGCGGAGGTGGTAGTCGCCAGACCTTTAGTCAAAGTGGTAGCTCCTGTGGCAGAGGAGGAGGTGAAAGAAGAAAGTCCTGTATCTCCTAGCTTAGAAGGATTGCCAGTAGAGGAAATAGTAGAGGAGACTGAAGATAAAAACAAATTAACTATAGAGGAGAAGAATCGAATACTACAAGAGCTAGATGGCAAAGTAGACGCTGAAGGAGTTTTAGAAATTACAAATGAACAGTTTGGGTTTCTCCGATCAGCGCATTATAACTATCTTCCTTCACCTGATGATGTCTATGTATCTCCATCGCAAATTAGACTATTTGGACTTAAAACAGGCGATACCATATTAGGCCCAATTCGTCCACCTAAGGAAGGGGAGCGCTATTTCGCTCTGCAAAAAGCCGTTTTAGTCAATGGCATGAGTGTAGAAGCCGTTAAGGATAGAGTGCCTTTTGAATATTTGACCCCTTTATTTCCTTTCGAGCCATTGAAATTGTCTATAGACAATGATCCGAAAAAAGTGACGGGCAGGATTATGGATTTATTTACGCCTATAGGTAAAGGACAGCGCGGTATGATTGTCTCCCAGCCAAAAACGGGTAAGACCACCGTATTGAAAGATATCGCCAATTCTATAGCATTTAATCACCCGGAGGTATATCTTATAGTGCTTCTTATCGATGAGAGGCCCGAAGAAGTCACTGATATGCAGCGCAGTGTCAATGCTGAGGTTATAGCTTCTACCTTTGATGAGCCAGCTGATAAGCATGTGAAAATTACAAATATTGTCCTTCAAAAAGCAAAAAGACTGGTAGAAAGTGGCCATGATGTTGTCATATTGTTAGATTCAATTACTAGATTGGCTAGAGCGTACAATACTGTAGCTCCTTCATCTGGTAAGGTACTTTCTGGAGGCGTAGAAGCTAATGCTATGCAGAAGCCTAAGCAGTTTTTCGGTGCGGCACGTAAAATAGAAAACGGTGGCTCGCTCACTATAATAGCTACTGCCCTAGTCGATACAGGTTCGAAAATGGATGAAGTTATCTTTGAAGAATTTAAAGGTACAGGCAATATGGAGCTACAGTTGGAGAGAAAACTTTCCAATAAGCGAATTTATCCAGCTATAGACCTCGTGCCATCGTCTACTCGCAGGGATGATTTACTACAACCTAAAGAAATTCATCAGAAAATGCAAATTCTTCGTCAGCAAATGGGCGACATGAATGCCGATGAGGCTATGCAGTTCCTACTCCAGCATATGAGAGGTACTAGCAGTAATGAAGAATTTTTTATCCGCATGAATAGTTAATATCCTACAACATTGGCATCGTATACAATGTCATAATTTCTGACATTTTTGCCCATATTATAGTAAATTATCATCAATTGCTGACAGAATAGCACTTAAAATGCACTGGCACAGAATCTGATTAAAATCTGATATAATCGTAATCAAATAGTTAATAATAAAACCAAATCAGTATGAACGTAAAACCATTAGCAGACAGAGTGCTGGTAAAGCCAGCCGAAGCAGAAGAAAAAACAGCTTCAGGAATTATCATCCCTGATACAGCAAAAGAAAAGCCTATGAGAGGCACCGTAGTAGCTGCAGGACCTGGCAAGAAAGATGAACCAACTACCGTAAAGGTTGGCGATACTGTACTTTATGGTAAGTATAGTGGAACTGAGATTCAAGTAGAAGGCCAGGACTACCTCATGATGAGAGAAAGCGATATTTTCGCTATAGTCTAAATCTATTCAAAATTCATAATTCAAAATTAAAAATTAGATAGTATGTCAAAAATTATAAGTTATAACACAGAATCAAGAGATAAATTAAAAAGTGGTGTAGACCAATTGGCCAACGCTGTAAAAGTTACGTTGGGGCCAAAAGGCAGAAACGTGGTCATAGAGAAAAAATATGGAGCTCCACACATTACTAAAGATGGAGTCACTGTAGCTAAAGAAGTAGAATTGGAAGATCCAATCGAAAACATGGGTGCACAGATGGTGAAAGAAGTAGCTTCTAAAACTAACGACCAAGCAGGAGATGGCACTACTACTGCGACAGTATTAGCTCAAGCTATAGTTACTCCAGGATTGAAGGCCCTCGTGAGTGGAGCTAACCCTATGGATTTGAAAAAAGGAATTGACCTAGCGGTGAGCAAAGTTGTAGCCCATCTGAAAGAAAATTCTCAAATGGTAGGGGATGATAATGATAAAATCAAACAAATAGCTACTATATCTGCCAACAATGATACGGAGATAGGCACCCTAATAGCTGAAGCTATGGCTAAGGTGAAGAAAGAAGGTGTCATTACAGTAGAAGAAGCCAAAGGTACGCAGACAGAGGTAAAGGTCGTAGAAGGTATGCAATTTGACAGAGGATATATTTCTCCATATTTCATTACCAACTCAGAGAAAATGGAGGCGGATTTAGAGAATCCATATATCTTAATTACAGATAAGAAGATATCGACTATGAAAGATATCTTACCTATTCTAGAGAAAACGGTTCAGACAGGAAGACCAATGCTTATTATAGCTGAGGATCTTGAAGGAGAGGCTTTGACTACACTTGTGCTCAATAGATTGAGAGGCACTTTGAAAATAGCAGCTGTAAAAGCTCCAGGATTTGGCGATAGAAGAAAAGCTATGTTAGAAGACATTGCTATCTTAACAGGTGGTACCTTAATAAATGAAGAAAGAGGGTTTAGATTAGAGGCTACCGAACTCGAAATGCTAGGCTCTGCCGAAAAAGTAACTATCGATAAGGACAATACAACTGTAGTCAATGGTGCTGGAAAATCAGAAGATATCAAAGCGAGAGTAGCTCAAATCAAAGCGCAAATAGAAACGACTACTTCTGATTATGATAAGGAAAAATTGCAAGAGCGTTTAGCTAAGTTATCTGGCGGTGTAGCTGTACTATACGTAGGTGCTGCTACTGAAATGGAAATGAAAGAGAAAAAAGATAGAGTAGATGATGCACTAGCTGCTACGAAAGCTGCGGTAGAAGAAGGCGTTATACCAGGGGGAGGAGTAGGATATATCCGTGCATTGGATGCACTAGCAAAGTTGAAAGGTGAAAACGAAGATCAGCAAACGGGTATCGAAATTATCCGCAAAGCGATTCAAGCACCATTGAGACAAATTTGTGAAAATGCTGGTGTAGAAGGATCTGTAGTCGTAAACAAAGTCATGGAAGGCAAAGCAGATTTTGGCTATAACGCTAGAGAAGATAAATATGAAAATCTTTATGCAGCAGGTGTTATTGATCCAGCTAAAGTAGCTAGAGTAGCATTGGAAAATGCAGCTTCTATAGCAGCTATGTTATTGACTACTGAAGCCGTTATCGTAGAAAAACCAAAAGCAGAAGAGCCACACTCACATGGAATGCCTGGTGGCGGAATGGGCGGAATGATGTAATATCACTGTAAGATTTATATCTTATGCTAATAGATATAAATCTTACAGTGATATATACCGTGCTAGTTTTTGTTTCTCACGTAGGTGGGATTACAGAAACTTATGCGGTATAAGAAATCCCAGACTATAAACCCGATGGAGTAATCTGTCGGGTTTTTTCGTTAAGAAGAAGGGAATTGATTTATAAAATTTAAATTATGAAATTCAAGCAAAGCAAAATAGCCGTGTTAGTATCGTTACTGCTGCCTTTAATGGTTATTTCTCAAACGAAGCGTTCTGATAGGAATTGGGCTTTTACTCCAAGTGATGCCTACTCGGAGTATGATAAGAAATTTGATTTTAGTAAAGAAATGGTAGATCATTTAAAAAAAACTAAAACTGTTTTCTTTTTAAAAATAACAAAGAAAGACTCTTTTATGGTAGATTCATTCCGTCAGGCACTCAAGAAATCTTGGGATTTGACAGAAATAATCTATGATGATATTAAGAATATTGATAAATATGCAGAGAGTTATGATTATTCTTACATTCTGTTAGGCAGTCAGTATGAAGATAAATATGGCAAAAATGGTCCATGGGGCAACTATTACTTAACGTTAAGTATGAATATACCCAAAAGATCAGGTGCTATTGTCTTTGCTAAAATTGATATTTCGCCAAATGAAAATCTGACGGCTTCTATTAAAGATCGAAGTCAAGGTGGTTTTTTTAATTTTACAGATCATACAAACGACATCTATACTGAAATTTATAATAGTGTTCGAAAAAAATGGATGCCTAATTTTACTCCTGTTTCTTTAATGGCTCAGTTTGGAGTAGTATCTGAAAATATAAAGAAGGGATATCGACCAAAACATAATTATGAAGACCAGGTTGATAATCTACAGCAAATATTATCTAACGATACTCTTTATATTCCTCAAAGAATGCTTAAAGCATATAAAGCTAGGGGGTTTCAATTTGAAGAAATTGATCTGGATGAAGAAGTTCTATCAGAATATAAATATCCTTATAAGATATGCAGTGATAAGGAACTATATAAATATTTTGTCAAGGAGAATAGAGGGCGATATCTATTTGAATTTACACAAGCGGGAAGAGAAAAGAATGTTTTTGTGATTGATGTCAAGGAAAAAAAATACATTTACAAGTCTTATCAAGCCAATAAAGCTAACCCAAGTTTAAATGAAAAAGACTTTAAGAATATATGTAAAAAATAAGCGAATTTAAGCAGTAGAAATAATTCTAGTGCTACATTGTAGTTTAATTTATCATATAAAAGTCAAAGAAATTCCCAGTGGACAATGATCACTATGCTTAGCGTCAGGTAGTATGAATGCATCTTTCAAATTTTCTTTCAAGGATTCCGTAATGGATACATAATCTATCCTCCATCCTTTATTTTCTAGTCTTACTGAAGGGAATCGGGCAGTCCACCACGTGTATGCACCTAGTTTTTCAGGGTAGAGATGTCTATAGCTATCTAGCATTCCATTTGCAAACCATTTCGTCATCCAAGCGCGTTCTTCTGGCAAGAAGCCTGAACTTTTCTGGTTCGTCTTCGGACTATGAATGTCTATTTCTGTATGAGCAATATTATAGTCTCCTAGTACGATTAAGTTGGAATGTCTATTTTTCAACTCTGCTATAAATTTGAAATAGAAATCTAAAAACTCATATTTTAATCGCTGCCTTTCATCTCCGGATGTTCCTGAAGGAAAATAGGTATTCACCAATGTAAAGTCTTTATAAATAGCAATGAGAGTTCTTCCTTCTTTGTCGAAAAATTCATGCCCCATACCTTCGATGACTTCGATAGGCTTATCTCGCGTGATGATTCCCACTCCACTATAACCTTTCTTTTCAGCACTCAACCAATAGCTGTGGTATCCTATATCTTGAAATGCTTTGACATCTATGTCTTCTTGATTCGCTTTCAATTCTTGAAATCCGAGAATGTCTGGATTTTCACTTTGGATAAAATCTATCAGACCTTTTTTCATAGCTGCCCGAATACCATTAACGTTGTAGGAGAGGATTTTCATTGTATACTATTTAAGCATTATCTAATTTTCAATTTATCATATTTCTTAATCAACTCATCATCTTATTACCAGATCATTAAATCACTTTCAAATTTTCCAATCTGTACCATCTTTTCCATCTCGCAGCTCTATACCGGCTTGTGTCAACACATCTCTAATTTTATCCGAAGTAGCAAAATCTTTTTTCTCTCTACTTTCTTTACGAATATCAATAATCAACTGCATCAAATGTTCCATAGCTTGAGAATTTGTTTCGGTACCATTCTCAAACTGAATACCTAAAACCTTCACAAAATAATCTTGTACGAGTTTATGAATATTTTCTAGATCTTCTTGAGATGCATAGATGGTTTTGCTATCTATTTTATTGATTAAAGTAGCTAACTCGAATAACTCTGCTATTAACTTCGAGGTATTGAAATCATCATTCATTGCCGTAGCACAATTATCTCTAATTTCTTCTATCTCCTTACCTATACTGGTAGTTTCAGAGATAGTTAGTTTGCCTATTTTTAAAAAGGCATCTGTCAATCTATCGTAACCTTTCTCTGCTGCTATTAAAGCGTCATTAGAAAAGTCTAAATCACTTCGATAGTGGCCCATCATCATGAAAAAGCGCACCACCTGTGCAGAAAATGGTTTAGAAAAAATACTAGTAGTCCCCTCTAGAATATCAAATGGTAGAAAATAATTTCCAAAAGCTTTGCTCATTTTCTGACCATTGACATTGAGCATATTAGCATGCATCCAATAGTTAGCAGGATTTTTCATGCCAGCGCCACAGCTCTGTGCTACTTCGTTTTCATGATGTGGAAATTTAAGATCCATACCACCTCCGTGTATGTCAAATTGTTCGCCGAGGTACTTTGTACTCATAGCAGTGCACTCTATATGCCAGCCAGGATTGCCGTCTCCCCATGGGCTTCGCCAGATTTGCATATCTTCGGATTGTGCTTTTTTCCATAGTGCGAAATCCGCAGGGTTTCTTTTTTCTTCTTGTCCTTGCAATTCTCTAGATTCGTTTAACAATTCATCGATTTTTCTTCCGCTGACAATACCATATGGATTAGATTTGACATATTTGTTTACGTCAAAATAAACCGTACCATTGCTTACATACGCAAACCCATTTTCCATTATTTTTTCAATGATTTCTATTTGTTCTTGAATATGAGCAGTTGCGGTAGGCTCTATTGAAGGTCGTAATAAGTTATATGCCTTTTGAATATCTTGAAATTTTGAATTATACTTATAGACAATTTCGAGAGACTCCATTTGCTCGGCCTTAGCAGCCAATCCTATACTATCTAATTCTAGTCCTGCACTATTAGTTATATGTCCGCAGTCTGTTATATTACGAACATATTTTACCTGATACCCTAGGTGTAATAGATAGCGAAAAATCATATCAAAATTGATAAAGGTTCTAAGATTTCCCATATGTGGCTCACTATACAAGGTAGGCCCACAGACATACATACCTATTTTTCCTTTATGTCGAGGTTCAAATTTTTCTTTTTTCCCTGTCAGTGTGTTGTAGATGAATAGTTCACTCATAGTGCGAAATTATTTTACTTTATAAAAGGTGTAAATGCCTTGTTGATATAATAAATTTAAATGCTTTTTATGCACAGATAGTTGATGGGTGTCATTTGACTTCGCTATTAAATAATGAGGATAGACGCTCTCTGAAAAGCTTGTCAAGCTATCTAATGCGAATGCATGTCTGTAATCCAACGCACTATCAGAATAAAAATTGGGAATAAAACTTAGTCCACCGTAATAGTGATAAAATGCTTTTTCATTTTTATTATTTTTGACAAATTCCACCTGAGGTCCTTGCGTGAGTTGTTCTATTTTCGGCACATAATAGAGAAGAAGTGCGTTATTAAGCACCATGCCGCCTAGAAATAGTATAAAAAATCCTACTAATTTTTTTTTCTGAAAAACTAAAAGTAGAAACGAGGTTAGAAACAAGATGAAAAATCCTATACCGAAAAAGATCTCAAATTTTTCCCAAGGATAATGCATGGATAACGCTTGATGTAAGGTGTCTTCATGAATATATTTTTCAAATACATTAAGATTGGCCTTAGTGATAGGCAGCAGAACCAGACAAGTAGTCCATATCAATGCACCTAGAGCAAAGAGGACATATATGATTTTCTTTATCTCTTTCCCTTCTTCTATGATATATCGAATACTGTAGGCTGCAAAATATGAAATAGGAAAATAGGCTAGGACCGAATAATGAGCTAGTTTAATCTTAAACAAAGAGACTATAATCATGACGATGATAAGGCAGCTAGCCATACAAAGTCTAAATATTTTTTGAATATTGGATTCATAAGTTTTCACACGGACAGAATTGAGGGCAAAAACACTCGCAGGAAAACAACCGAGCATTAAAATAATAAACTGGAAGGAAAATCGATTGGTCCAGGTAGCCTTATCGATATTTAAACTACTCCATTGGTAATTTAGAAATGGCTCTAGGTAAGAGATGCCATGCCACTTATATTCAATGCCTATCCATATCATGATAAATAATACGAAGTAAAATGTCCACCGAAAAATACTGTTATAACCAAAGCCATATCGAGCACTTGAGAGGAGAAAAACAAGCCAATAGGTAAGTAGGATAACTATATATCCCTCTAATCCTTTAGTCATGACAGCACCTACTGCGGCGAAAAAGCTATAAAACAAATTTGAAAAGACTTCTTTTTTTCTATAAAATTTTTCGCCACTTTCTTGTCTCGCCTCGATGACCCTAGCTAGATTATAAATACTCAAGTAAATGAAAAAACAGAACCAAGGCTCGGCTAATCCAGATCTATGGTATAGCTGAGGGAGCAGCATTGAAATATAAATCAAGGCCCACATCAATCCAAAATTAGAAGAGTAGAGTCGCTTTCCATTTTTATAAAGAGTCAGGACTACTAAGATAGCGCATAGCGCATTTGGAAAACGAGCAGCGTATTCATTAATGCCTAGATATTTAAAGGAAATCAATTGTAGCCAAAAAAAGAAAGGAGGTATTTCTAGAAAATAACTGCCATTGAGCCATGGCTGGAGAACTTCGTCTCGGCCAAACATCTCTTTAGATACCGATGCTAGTATGGTCTCATCCCAGTCAAATAAATTGACCTCGCCTATAAAAGGGAAATATATCAGCCCACAGAGTAGAAATAAAAAACTTAAACGAGATAAATTGTAGAAAAAATTCACGTTATAGTTATTTAGGAAGCTGAGCGGTGGTCCATTTTCGTCTGCGCATATAGTTAAATATAATTGCAAAAATGATGACTAAACTGAGAGGTAAAACCAGATTGAGTGTCTTCCACTGAGTGCTCTCTGTTTTTGTGCGCTGGGCATCGAGCAGTCTTACCTTGATTTCTTTATTTCGAGTAGCTAGCAGATTATTTGGGTCTATGAGATATTCTATACAGTTGAGCACAAAGTCTTTATTTGCAAAAGTCTGACGAGTGAATTGTTCGAATCCCAATGGGTAAATCTCTCCTTTGGAGGATACTTCATTTCGTAAAATATCTGCATCAGAAAGAACAATCATTTTATTATCTACGCTCCGCTCTTTGGGAGTCTGACCCGCCTCCGTTATTTTTTTTACAAAATCTACCCCTAATTGATTTTTATAAGCAGAGACGAATTTGCCTTCTAATAATACACCACATGGGAGATTAGGCTGCTTGAAATATTTAAAATCTGGCTTATCTTTGACGGCTGATAAATGCACACGCACAGGCTCAGGTATAGCTCTACCATATGGAGAGGTAGAGAGTATCACTGTCTTTTTGATATCATTTTGAATCAGATCGAGACTCGATGCATACTGAGCGTAGATAGGATCTAGATTTTTCCCGATAGGATGAGCAAGACTCGGCGTCAATAATGGACTAAAAAGCCAAGGGAAAAGTAGGGGCTCTTTGGTGGCCTCATCCATAATAGGAATCGCTGCGCTTTGCTGTCCGTCCTGTACTAAATTTTTATTGAGTCGTACACCGTAGGTAAATAAAATATCTTCGAGATTCAAGTCTAGGCCTTGCGACATAAACATATTGCCTTCATTGCGAAGGTAATCCATTTGAGCATCCATGCCATCTAGTGCCCATAGGATTTTCCCTCCTTGCATTACATATTGATCCAGCCGATATTTTTCTACCTCAGAAAATGGTTTTTTCGGTCCTGCGATGATCATGAGGTCTGTGGTCTGTGGGAACCAAGAGCCAAGACTATCTCCTTGTTTACTCAGCACTTTTTGAGTCACATCGTAGAAATTGACTTCGTACTTATTTTCAGTTAAGACATTTGCCAGGTCATTTAGTTCGTCTGTATTGAGCTCTCCATGTCCCTGCATGATACCTATCGTATAGGTTTTATTTTCTGTCAATTTTTTTATAGCATTGGCTATTTTATATTCCAATGATATGATAGAGTTATTGAGGGCATACTCTGGTGGATAGCCTATTTGATTTTCGAGTATCTGCACTGGCCAAGATCTGCCATTGACACTAATCTGTATACATGGGAAAATAAGTTGTTCTTTAAAACCATCTTCTTTTTTCACTCGCAGCTGGGTCGGCATAAGACCTTTCGATATAAGTTCCTGCTGTATTTTAATGCGTTCATCCTCATTGGCAGCATTTTGTGTAGGATTGGTAAATTCATACTGAATCTTACCTCCGCTTTCGCTGTTCATTTCTTTGAGTACATCCTCGGTTGCATTTCTCAATCGCAGAAATCCGGCAGGCAGATCCTCTCCGTCCAAGTAGATTTTTATGAAAGCCTTGTGTTTAGAATTTTCCAATAATTTTATAGTAGAATCACTCAGTGAATAGCGATTCTCAGACGTGAGGTCAAAGCGCTTGTAGAGAAAGGAAGCTATAAAATTGACCAGGATGATAATGGCTATAACCATAGCTAATCTAATCCATAAAGTCTTTTTATCTAGTTTTTGCATTGCTAAATACTCATTCGTTTAATAAAAGTATAAATATATCCGTTTTTAGATAAAGGTATTGGTAGAATTTAGATTGAAGATGATAGTGAGCTTTGTATTTGTTTTGTTTTTATTTTCAATAGTATTCTATTGAAACACTTTATATTTGAGATAGAAATTGCTCAAAATCATGAAAATCTATTTTTTCTTACTTCTAGGTCTATGTTCATGCCATACGCAGCAGAGAAGTTCGAGCATATTTTTGAATGATTATGTCCTTAAGTATAAAAATCTAACATTCTCATACAATAATACCTTCTATGCTTCGAATAAATCGGATGGAATGTTTAAATATTGGAAGTATATGAAAATAGAAAAAAACGAGATATTAGATTATGTCTTGAAAAATAAGAATAGAAAATATCATATTGTAGGAACGACTCAAATAAATTCAAATTTAAGTTTAGCGGGTTATTCTCAAGGAATAATAATAGTAAAGAGAGAATATGATTTGGATAATTTAGATAGTATTTTCCATAGTAAAAGCTATGATACCTTAACTAGCCTTAATGGCTTCGAAGTATATACTAAGAAGGAATCTATTGACAAAAAATCTATGAATCTGAGATATACAGTTTTGTTTAAAAATAACGATACGATTCATAAAATGGTGTTTATTGACGATACGAATCATTTTCCTCATTTAGATAAATTGGCCTGTCGTTACTTTGATGAATATAAATACTTCGCCAGAAAACCAATTGATATTCACCCCTTCACTATTGATTCTTCTTTGCGTTCAAACAAAAAATACTTTAAGAGTAAGGCTAAAAAAGCGCAGCTGTATTTGTTGTTTTTCGATGAGCAATTGAGTCTTAAAGAAAAACAAAGAATACAAGCATTTATTGACGATTATGATAAATAATTATCTAAAAATCATAGGTCTATAATTGAAAAGAATACGTGGATGTGCTTAGAGTTACGTAAGCTAATTTCCAAATAAAATAATTTAGAAAAAATACAGTGAAGATAACAGAAAACTTTATTCGCCAGAAACTTACTTATAAGGTATTTCTATCTATGAGCTTTTTGGTGATTTCCTTGCCTATTCTTTTTAATTTCGAATATTTACTACTCGGCGAAAAGGTAAATGGAGTGATGATGAGAGTGGAAAGTGCTGGCAGCATTCGGTCTAGCGCGGAGGTTAGTATTATTAAATATTCTGTAGGAGACAGGAGATACGAATATACGGGTCCTAAAAATGTCCTTTTTGAAGAAGGAGAGTTCGTTGAATTATATTATATAAAATCTAATCCACAAAATGCTACTCTAGCTAGTCCGCTTTATTTTTACTTTACATCCTCAGGCTTAAATTCGTTGTGCGCTATATTTCTTATTTTTTGGATAGCCGTATTCTCTACCTATGGCAAACTATATTAGTGGGTTTTTTCTTAACTAATTAGGCTAAACTTGCTTATTTTGCACTTTTAAACTCAACCAATATGTCCACTGCTGCTAAGGTAGATTTTCAGTTAAAAAATAAGGTCAAGATCGTAACTGCGGCCTCTTTGTTTGATGGCCACGATGCTGCTATCAATATTATGCGCCGTATTATTCAGTCTAAAGGCGCGGAGGTAGTGCACCTAGGTCACAATAGAAGTGCGGCAGATATAGTCAATACTGCTATTCAGGAAGATGCGAATGCTATAGCTATTACTAGTTATCAGGGAGGTCATATTGAATTCTTTAAGTATATACATGATCTCTTAAAAGAGCAGGGTTGTGGTCATATTAAGATTTTCGGTGGGGGCGGAGGGACTATCCTTCCTACAGAGATTAAAGAATTGATGGATTATGGTATAGCGCGCATCTACTCGCCTGATGACGGACGTTCTATGGGTCTGGAAGGTATGATTATCGATTTACTCCAGCAGTGTGATTTTCCTACTGGCACACCTGAGAGCTATAAGGACTATCATGGTAAGGCAGATTTTGCCAAGGCTTTTGAAGCCTGTGACAGTAAATTTCTAGCTCGTCTTATTTCTACGGCAGAAAACTTCCCTGAAATCTTGGAAGCTGATTTGCGCAAGTTTTTTCCTGAAAATAGAGCTATGCCCTCGCCTGTATTGGGTATTACGGGCACAGGCGGTGCGGGAAAGTCCTCGATGATAGATGAGATTGTTCGTCGATTTCTCTTTGAATTTGACGATAAGCGAATAGCAATTTTATCGGTAGATCCATCGAAGCGAAAGACAGGAGGTGCCCTACTAGGCGATAGAATACGTATGAATGCCATCAATAATGATCGCGTATTTATGCGCTCTTTGGCTACTAGGCAGTCTAATCTGGCTTTGTCTAAATATGTGAATGAAGCCGTGGAGATTTTAAAACTGGCTCATTTTGATTTGATAATTTTAGAGACATCTGGCATAGGGCAGAGTGACACCGAGATAGTAGACCATTCGGATGTATCTATGTATATTATGACTCCAGAGTTTGGAGCCGCCAGCCAGCTAGAAAAGATTGATATGCTTGACTTCGCAGATATCGTAGCCGTCAACAAATTTGATAAGCGTGGCGCACTTGATGCGATTCGTGATGTCAAAAAGCAATTTCAGCGCAATCATAATCTTTGGGATCTAGATCCTGATACGATGCCTGTCTATGGCACAATAGCCTCTCAGTTTAATGATCCTGGGACCAACGAACTATTTATAAATCTGATGAAAGTGATATCAGATCGATGGACCGAGAAGTACGCTGCTAAGAATTGATAATATAGAGAGAGCCTTAGTATTTCTTCGTTGCTTTTTTCTCTCTTTTTTCTTCTTTCTTTTCCTTCGCAGTTTTAACTGGTTCTTTTTTTACCTCTTTTTTGGTGTCTTTAGATTTTGCCATAATTTATAAATTGATTAGTGAAGTATTTTTGAGCTTAAAATTTGAGCTAGGCTTTTAATAATTATTTCAATCACAAATTTAAGTCATTTATAATTTAATTTGCTTCAAAAATATTTCGATCTTGATATAAATCAGTTCAGTTTTTTTTGAGCTTTTAGAAATTTTCATGAAGTCTTTTGTATTACATTGTTAAGGAATAGACCGATATTAAACTATCTTGTCCAGATTAGATAATTGAGTATGTGAAGGACAATTTTATAAAAGAGCTTTTCGTTTCAAGGTGCACTAATTGAGTAAATCTGGTCTTCGATCCTTGGTGCGCTGAAAGGCCTGGTCATAGTTCCATTCCTCTATCTTTTTGTGATTTCCTGAGAGAAGAACCTCCGGCACACGGAGTCCGTCCCATTCTTCAGGTCTAGAATATACTGGTGGTGCCAATAGCCCATCTTGAAAACTATCTGAGAGTGCAGAGGTCTCATCGTTGAGCACTCCAGGTATTAGTCTGCCAATGCTATCTATCAGCACTGCGGCTCCTATTTCGCCACCAGAAAGTACATAATCACCTATTGAAATTTCCATCGTGACATACTTTTCACGTATACGCTCATCTATCCCCTTATAATGACCACAGATCATAAGTAAATTTCCTTTTAAGGATAGCGTATTGGCTAGTCGCTGGTTATAGGTGACTCCATCAGGACATAGATAGATGATTTCATCATAGTCCCTTTCCATTTTGAGCTCTTCTATACATTTGGCTAGTGGCTCGCACATGAG
>Ga0208852_1000103_pt1 | contig 21440 bp, 23 predicted proteins | sample LakMenEpi18Jun09_FD_150711 | JGI IMG/M metagenome (GOLD analysis project Ga0208852, IMG submission 150711) | Freshwater microbial communities from Lake Mendota, WI - 18JUN2009 deep hole epilimnion ns (SPAdes) | ecosystem: Environmental > Aquatic > Freshwater > Lake > Epilimnion/Euphotic zone ...
AAATATCCGTTAAACGCTGACAACGCGAGCTGACCACCAGACCTCAAGGAATCGGCCAGACCCTTCACAACGGTTTCGTCATCGCCCTGTGCCGTCATGAGACCAAAGGCTCCCTGGCACAGGCAAATGACGGCATCAAAGTTACGCAGGTGGGTCGCCTCACTCAGCAAACGAGCGTCTAGCCGCTCAAAAGTTGATCCGGCCACCGCATCTTCGTTGGCGATCTCGATGAACTCATGGCTGATGTCGATCCCGTGAACAACCACTCCGCGACGGGCGAGTTCGTGGGCATGACGACCTGGACCACACCCGACATCAAGCACCCGCTGTCCCGGCCGCAAGTTCAGATGACTCATCAGGAAGTCAACCTCTTGAACAGTCCCCTTCGTAAATGAGTACCTCAAATACGCCCGACCCATATGACTCGCCATGGGTTCAAACCAATGATCAGTCATCAAAGTCCACCGAAAAGTCCACCAGGAATTACGACTTGGCCTCGGCCCAGGTTGCTCCCCAGGCCGAATTGACAGCGAGAGGAACATCAAGTGCGGTCGCATTCTGCATGATCTCGAGCACCAACTTCTCCACTTGGTCTTTTTCAACGTTGGGTACTTCAACAATCACTTCGTCGTGAACTTGAAGCACCAAACGGCTGGCGAGATTCGCTTCAGTTAACGCTGCATCAATCCGGATCAGAGCAATCTTGAAAATGTCGGCAGCCAAACCTTGAATTGCGGCGTTCATCGCTTGGCGTTCACCAGCCTGCCTGATTCGGAAATTTGCATTTTCGAGTTCAGGAATTCGTCGACGTCGTCCGAAAAGAGTTTCGGTGTAGCCCCTTGTTTTAGCTTCTGCCACAGTGCGATCCATGTACGCCTGAACATTTGGGAATGCAGCAAAGTAAGCATCCAAAATTCCAGCTGCTTCATCAGTTCTGATTCCGAGACGTTGACCGAGGCCAAATGCTTCCATCCCGTACGCAAGACCGTAGGAGACCATTTTGGCTTTAGAACGTTGTTCATAAGTGACATCACTCTGCAGAACCCCGAATACCCGAGCTGCAGTGGCGCTATGAACGTCTTGGTCACTCGTGAAAGCTTCAATCAAACCGGGATCGTTGGCCAAGTGGGCGATACAACGCAGTTCAATCTGGTTGTAGTCGGCCACCATCAATTCGCAACCAGGTGACGCGACGAAAGCCGTACGAAAGACTCGGCCTTCTTCAGTTCGAGTCGGAATGTTATGCAAGTTCGGTTGATCGCTGGATAGTCGCCCCGTACGAGCGACTGTTTGATTAAACGTGGCATGGATTCGACCGTCGGCAGCGACTTCGGCAAGCAAGCCCTCGCCATAAGTTCCGCGAAGTTTTTCAATTTCGCGATAGCGCATTAATGGGTCAATGAATTCAGGCCATTCATCGCGCAACTTTTCCAAAGTTGCCGCATCTGTTGAGTAACCAGTTTTTGTTTTCTTAGGAGGGTTGAGCCCTCGTTCTTCAAAGAGAATCTTGCCCAACTGCGCCGTCGAATTTGGATTAAACGGATATCCCGCAAGAGTTTGAATCTGATCAGAAAGTTCACGAGCTTCAGCGGTGAGACGTGCGGCAATTGATTTCAATTGATCGCGATCAACAGCGATACCCAAGAATTCCATTCGGGCCAGAACCCGAACAAGTGGATTCTCCATGTCGTCGTACAAAACTCGCATGCCTTGAGCGTCGAGAGCCTTAAGTAACTCTTCACTCACATGGTGAGTAGCAAGTGCGTCACGGCCCGCGCGTTGAGCGTCATCAACGCCAGTTGCATCTAAATCCAGTTGACCAGAACTCGCAGCATCGTCATCGGGATAACGGACCCCTGAATACTTAACCACCAAATCAGCAAGCGAGTATTTCGTTTGGGCCGGATCAATGAGGTAAGCGGCAATCGCTGTGTCGAGAACTAGGCCCTGAAGATCAATGCCCAAGAGCAACAAACTGCGCATGATCGGTTTGGCATCGTGGGCACGAAAGGCGCATGGTTGTAGGGCTGTTTGAACAGTTGAGTCGTGCAACAACGCTGCTGGTACCCACATTGTTGACGACTGTTCAACGTCATCAGAAATGCCAAGTCCGACTAAGTCGGATCGCCCAGGCTCTCCAGACCACTGAGCGGCGATATTGAAAAGTCGATCCGTCTTTAACAGCGCGACAACTTCATCAGCAGTACGTGCGGTTGTCACTTCAGCATGAAGTACCTGAGTCTCAACAACTTCTGTCACAGCTACAAACGTGTCGATTGCGGCACTGTGGCCCAAGAGCTGTAAGACATCGCGAAATCGATTGTGCATTGATTTGAATTCGAGAAAATCAAAGAGTCGCGCGACTTCAGGCGCATTAGGCGTTACCGCAAGATTGGTGAGATCAACTTCAATGGGCGCGTCATGACGAAGAGTCATTAGGCCTTCGTTCTTGCGCGCTAACTGCTCATTATCTATCAGAGAAGCCTTCAATTTAGGAGTCTGTTCGTGGGCGTGAGCGAAGATTCCGTCAAGTCCGCCATATGTTGCGATGAGCTTCGCTGCTGTTTTTTCACCGACTCCAGGAACACCCGGCAGGTTGTCGCTTGGATCACCCCGAAGTGCCGCGTAAGCAACGTATTGCTTTGGGGTTACTCCAGTCCTCTCAAAGATTCCTGCCTCGTCGTAGAGCGCATAGTCAGATACTCCACGCTTGTTATACAAAACGCGTACGTCTGGGTCACGCACAAGTTGATAGCTATCGCGATCTCCAGTGACGATGATGACCTTGTAACCGACAGCAACTGCCTGATCGGCCACGGTGGCAATCACGTCATCGGCTTCAAAGCCTGACAGTTCACAAATCGAGACGCCCATCGCAGTGAGCAGTTCTTTCACGATTCCCATCTGCTGGCGCAAGATGTCTGGGCTGGCTTCACGCTGGGCTTTGTAAGTCGGCTCGGCGATATGACGAAATGTTGGTTCGGGCCGGTCAAAAGCAACAATGATTCCGCTCGGACGATGGTCCTTCAACAGTGTCAGCAACATTGACGTCATGCCATAAACGGCATTCGTCACCTGCCCGCTCGCCGTCACCATGTCGGTGGGTATGCCGTAGAAAGCTCGATACGTCAGCGAGTTGCCGTCAAGAACGAGCACTGTCTTGTCAGCGTCACTCAAGGCTGTAGGTCTCCCGACAAAATTTTCTCCGCGACATCTCTCATTCGCGAACGATCCTTCATGGCGGTGCGTTGAATGAACGAAAAAGCCTCTTGCTCTTTCATATTGAATTCATCAATCAAGCGACCTTTGGCCTTATCAATAATTTTGCGAGCTTCTAGCTGCTCTCCGAGAACTTCCATTTGACCAGTCAGTGCTTGCAACTCGCGAAACCGGCCAATGGCGACTTCGATCGCGGGAATCAAATCACTCTTTTGGAATGGCTTGACAAGGTAAGCCAAAGCTCCGGCGTCGCGGGCTTGCTCAATAATCTCTCGCTGGCTGAAAGCTGTCAGTACGAGAACACCACAAATCTTTTCATCGCCAACCATGCGGGCGACTTCGAGCCCGTCCATACCAGGCATCTTCACATCGAGGATGGCAAGATCGGGTTTCAATTCTCTGATGAGTTCGAGAGCTACATCACCCCGACCGGCTTCACCGATGACTTCGTAGCCTTCTTCTTCGAGGGTTTCACGAAGGTCAAGACGAATAATGGCTTCGTCTTCAGCAATCACCACTCGAATACTCATGCTTGCATTTAAGCACTTTCTGACACCCGATACCTCAATGGATCAAGTGTCACTCACGACAGGTTCATCTTGTCCAAAAGCTCATCTTGTTTGGCTTCAAGTTCAAGAATTGAACTATGGACCTGCGTCCTGTGACGCCGCATCGCTTCGGCGTGCAACCGAGCCTCTCGGTACTCAACCCCGGCACCCGAAGTCTCTGACACAAGCGATCGCAATTCTTTGTCCTCTGCATCGTCATTCAGATGCCCTAACTGCTCGTCGACGACTGCAAGTTCTTCGCGGAGACGACGTAAGCGAACCCCTGTTTCACGAAGTCGGCGTTCAATCATTCGATGACCCACGACGGAAGCCTACCCAAAGCCAAAAATCTTCTGAAAAACAAACTGGTGGCGTTAACGGCCACATTGTGCCCACTAACGCCACCAGGAATGTCGTGCCCCGGGTGGGATTTGAACCCACACCGTACGGAGTTTGAGACCGCTGCCTCTGCCGTTGGGCTACCGGGGCGACCCAAATATGTTAGCCCCGATCACCGAAAAGGACTCACTTTGGTTGGCTAGTCCTCTGGTCGTTACTCGGCGGTAGCCCGTTTTGGGTCTCACCAGCGTCTAACTTCTAATCGTGTTGGCATTTACTTTTCCCGGTCAGGGATCTCAACGTCCCGGCATGGGGCGCCCTTGGACCGAGCACGAATCGTGGGAACTCGTCGAAGAAGCATCTGATGTTTCGGGCCGAGATGTCGGACGTCTGTTGCTCGACGCCGATGCCGATGAGTTGAAAGACACACGCAACGCGCAACTCACGACCTTCGTCTCGAGTTTGATGGTTCTCGACGCGGTTGAACGTCTCGGTGTTGAACCAAGTTTTTGCGCGGGCCACAGCCTTGGCGAGTACACCGCCCTGACAGCAACCGGAGCTCTCGGTTTCGATGACGGTGTCCGACTTGTTGTTGAGCGTGCTGAAGCAATGCATGAAGCGGGACAAAATAATCCCGGGACCATGTCGGCGATTTTGGGACTCGATGACGAACTCGTAGAAGTTGCGTGCCGCCGAGCCGACAGCGATGTTTGGGTGGCCAACTTCAATGCTCCAGGCCAAATTGTGATCGCTGGTTCAGCCGAAGGTGTCGCCAAGGCCGTTGTCATCGCTAAAGAACTCGGAGCGAAGAAAGCAATGGCCCTACCAGTCTCGGGCGCGTTTCATACTCCATTCATGATTCCAGCACGCGATCGCTTGCGTGAAGCAATCGCTTCGGCGAATCCTCGAGACACTGAAGTTCCCGTGATTAGCAATGTTGACGCAATTGCTCACGACCATGGAAATGAATGGGCCAGTCTTTTGTCGGCTCAATTATCAAGTCCAGTTCGTTGGAAACAGTGCCTGTTAACACTGAACGATCTTGGCGTCACTGGTTTTGCCGAACTCGGTCCAGGCGGAGTTTTAACCGGGATGGCCAAGCGAACCTTAGAAGGTTCTCGCACTATCTCGGTTTCCACTCCCGACGAACTCGACAAGTTCATCGAATGGGTGAACAACGCAGCACCTACGGGTATTCAACAGCACGAAGGAGAACACCTCTTTGCAGTCGAACGACTCGTCGTCAGTAGTGCTTCAGGAGTCTTTACTCCTCTCACATCTTTTCAACCAGGAGATCGAATCGCCATCGGCCAGACCTTGGGAATGATCGGCGAAACTCCGGTGGTGTCTGTTTTTGAAGGAATCCTGCAATCATTCATCGCAGTCGATGGTGAACGAGTCACCCTTCGCCAACCAATTGCTTGGCTGAGGACGATTTAAAGTGCCTGCTACTCCTCTTGGAATCCGTGGCGCGGTGATCACCGGTTGGGCCAGTGCTTTACCACCGAAGATCGTTACCAATGATGATCTCAGCAAGACTCTCGAAACTTCCGATGAGTGGATTCGTGAACGTAGTGGTATCGGCGAACGCCACATCGGTGGAACTACCGCTGAACTGAGTATTCAGTCGGCATCTGCAGCGATGAAGATGGCCGGAGTTGATCCACTAGCGATTGACGCATTGGTCCTCTCGACAACGACCCCCGATCGCTGCGTGCCCGCTACTTCATCGACAGTGCAACATGCTTTAGGTCTGAAATGCGGTGCTTTCGATGTCAATGCTGCTTGCAGCGGATTCGTCTACGCGCTCACCGTCGCCCATGGTCTTATCGCAATGGGTGCAGAGAAAGTTTTGGTGATCGGAACCGACACATTGTCGCGAATCACCGATTGGACTGACCGCAATACTGCGGTGTTGTTCGCCGACGGATCTGGTGCAGTGGTACTTGAAGCAGTGGATGGTCCTGGGCAGATGCTGTCTTGGGATATTGACGCCGATGGTTCGGCAGAAGACGCGTTGTACGCCGAACTAGGTGGCTTTATCAAGATGGAAGGTAAAGAAGTTTTCCGTCGCGCTGTGCGCATCATGGTAGATAGTGCGCAAAAATCACTCGCTGCAGCCGGTCTCACGTCAGCAGATATTGACGTTGTTATTCCTCATCAAGCCAACATTCGTATCATCCAAGCCGCTTGTGACCGGCTTGATATCCCCATCGAAAAGGCCGCCACGGTCCTCCACTTCACCGGCAATACATCATCGGCATCGATTCCGTTGGCTCTTGTTCATGCTGCCGATACGGGAATGCTGAAAAAGGGCGACACAGTTTTACTCGTTGGCTTCGGAGCAGGAATGACTGCTGCGAGCGCAATCATTAAATGGGAAGGACGATGATGTCTGAAGCAACTGGGCGTGTTGTTCTGATCACTGGTGGCTCACGAGGAATTGGTTTAGCTACGGCACAACGATTTGCGGCATTGGGCGACCGTGTGGCGGTTACTTATAACTCGAGTCCCCCTCCAGAAGGATTCTTCGCTGTCAAGTGCGATGTCACAAGTAGTGCCGATGTTGACGACGCATTTAAAGCTGTTGAACAACATTACGGACCAGTCGAAATACTCGTGTCAAACGCTGGGATGACTAAGGACATGCTGTTGCTTCGTATGTCCGAAGATGATTTCACCGAAGTCATTGACGCAAATCTCACTGCGGCGTATCGAGTTGCAAAACGTGCAGCGCAAGGGATGTTGAAAGCCCGCAAGGGTCGCATCATCTTCGTCAGCAGTGTTGTCGGATTATTAGGATCGGCAGGACAGGCGAATTATTCGGCTTCAAAATCAGGACTTGTTGGTCTTGCCCGATCAATCGCTCGAGAACTAGGGAGTCGTTCAATCACCGCAAATGTTGTCGCCCCTGGTCCTGTCGCCACCGACATGTTGGCCGCGTTATCAGACGATCGACGAGAAGCGTTGACTACTGCAGTGCCTTTGGGTCGCCTCGCCAGCCCCGACGAAATTGCCGGAACGATCACATTTTTGGCGTCAGCCGATGCAGCGTTCATTACAGGAGCGATCATCCCAGTCGATGGTGGATTGGGCATGGGTCACTAAGCCCCGAAAATCCCCATTTTGAACGTCCCAGCGTTTACAGTAAGAACCGTTGCCAGCAATTGGCCGTCATAGGAGAACCACAATGAATGAAGAACTTTTCGCCCGTTTCCGTAAGTGCGCAGTTGATATTTTGAGCGTTGACGCCGACAAGGTCACCCTTGAAGCCTCTTTCGGCGACGACCTTGACGCTGACAGTCTTGATCTCGTAGAACTCGTGATGGCACTTGAAGAAGAGTTCAACGTTGAAGTCCCCGAAGATGAAATCGAAGGCGTCAAGACCGTTGGACAGGCTTACAACCTGATTGTTGGAAAGCTCTCCTGATGATTGGACGCCGAGTTGCCATCACCGGACTCGGCGTTGTCGCCCCGTGTGGCATTGGTCAAGAAAGTTTTTGGTCGGGGCTGCTCGGTCCCGGAATCACTAGCGGCAAATGGGTAACGATTCCTGAATGGGATCCATTGCCCTGGTTCGACGGCAATGCCAAAGAAGCGCGTCGAGCCGATCGTGTTGAACAGTTCGCGATTGCTGCCGCGGCCGAAGCGATGGCCCAAGCTGGTGATATTGGTGTTGATCCGACGCGATTCGGAGTCATCATTGGCACCGGTATCGGCGGCCTCGGCACTCTCGAAGAACAGATTCAGATCCGCCTCGAGAAAGGTGAACGTCGAGTTTCGCCTTTCTTAGTTCCGATGATGATGGCCAATGCTTCGGGTGCCGCAATATCTATGAAGTACGGACTGCAAGGTCCGAATGAAACTGTCTGCACTGCTTGCGCGGCTTCAACCCATGCTTTGGGTTACGCAGCACGACTCATCGCGATGGGTCGTTGTGATGCGATCGTGAGTGGTGGCTCAGAAGCTGCTGCTACCCCATCTTCGTTGGCCGGATTCAACAACATGACTGCGCTGTCATCGACTGGACAGAGCCGTCCATTCGATCGTGAACGTGACGGATTCGTGATGGGCGAAGGTGCAGGAATCTTTGTGCTTGAGGCTTGGGACCACGCGGTCGCTCGAGGCGCGACGATCTTGGGCGAAATCCTCGGTTCCGCGAGCAACGCCGATGCTCACCACATCACAGCCCCGTCTCCGGGTGGAAAGGGCGCAATCAATTGCATGCGTCTCGCCCTTGACGAAGCTGGTCTCAATCATGACGCCATCGCCTATATCAATGCCCACGGCACGTCGACTCCTCTCAACGATGCGGCTGAAGCCGCAGCGATGTCGACGGTCTTTCCAAATCGACCGCCCGTCACAAGTATCAAAGGCGTCACCGGTCACGCACTTGGTGCGGCGGGTGCTCTCGAGGCGGCCTCAGTCTTGTTGTCATTCCAACATAAGTTGATACCAGCAACTGCGGGAACGGTTCACCTCGATGATGGCGTGTCTATCGATCTCGTGATGGGTTCGGCCCGTGAATGGAAGCCTGGTCCCACGATCTCAAACAACTTCGGTTTCGGTGGTCACAACGGTTCGGTCATTTTGGCACCGGCCTGACAACGTCGGATCAGAAATTGTCACGCCACTAGGCGTCAACAAGAACGAACATCAAGTCACACTCACACGCAGTTTCACCGTTGAGCAACGCTTTGCCCGATCCCTTGCCAGCACGAGCTGACATCCTTCCAAGTTGAACAACCAGTTCCAAAGTGTCACCTGGTTGAACCTGTCGCCGAAACCTCGCTCCATCGAGCCCACCAAAAAGCGGAATCCGTCCCGCATGGGTTCCACCTACCAAAACGGCTATGGCTCCCATCTGCGCAATCGCTTCACACATCAACACTCCGGGCAACGTTGGCCGACCTGGGAAATGTCCTGCGAAGAACCACTCGTCTCCCGTGAGACGCCAAATACCGGATGCCGAAACTCCTGGCTCAACAGCCGTGATTTCATCCACGAATAAAAATGGCGCCCGATGCGGCAAAACATCAACGGGTTTCGGAAACAAACTCATGACGTCACCTTAGAAGGCGATCCGAGAGGAAAAGGTGATTCGTGATTGTCGCAAAGTGGTGGGAGAAACACTCTGAGTGAGATTATCTCACAATAGTCCGAATGACCTATCGGAAAATCTCACTCACGGTGATTTGATGATTTCTGTTCCTCAACAGAAAGGTTGATCATGTCTGGTCGCCCAATCCGCCGTCCTTGCTGATTACAGCATTAGAACTCTTTCAAACGCCTCGTCGCCGCGGGGCCTGAGCAAATCCCAATCCTCGACCTCGCGCGTGAGCGTGATAGTGATCGGGGATATTTCGCATGTTGTCATCGATGTACGGCTCGTAGTCGAACTCTGACGTTGCGACACTCAACAGGCGTTGATGCAATCTCGCCTTCACCTCGTCGTCTGGTGACGGGTCGTGCATTTTCCACACGATCATCGGCACGCAGCACGCCTCACATTCGGCGACCCAACATTCTTCATCTTCGTAGTACCACTCTGTGAAACGTGCAGCTTCACACAATTCGCATTTCTGTAGTGGATCCATTGTCACCATTGTGACACGCCGTCTCCACATCTGCGAGAACGACTGAAGGCGGACCCGGAGGCCCGCCTTCAGCAACAAGCAACTATGTAGAGCTAAAACTCAGAGAGCTGAAGGATCTACGTCTGGCGGCAAGATCACTGCATCGATGACGTGAATGACGCCATTGCTTGCGATGATGTCAGTTGCCGTGACGGTTGCACCATTCACCTTCACACCCATGTCGGTGGTGATGGTGATGTTCTGACCTTCAACTGTCGGCACATCGCCTGCAGTGACATCAGCGGCCAAGACTGTTCCAGAAACTACGTGGTAGGTCAAGATCTTCACGAGAAGATCCTTGTTCTCTGGCAACAAGAGCTTGTCGACGAGACCGGCTGGCAATGCTGCGAAGGCCTCGTTGGTTGGTGCGAACACGGTGAAGGGACCTTCACCCTGAAGGGTCTCAACAAGACCTGCCTTTGCGACTGCAGCGACGAGCGTTGAAAAGTCTTCGTTGCCGCTGGCGATTGCAACAATGTCGGTTGCTTCTTCGGTCGGCTCTTCGGTCGTTGCTTCTGAGGTCATCGGGGCGTCAGTTGCGGGTGCGACGTCTGAGTCGTCTCCGCCACAGGAAACCAAAAGACCGACAAGTGCTAGGGGGGCTAATAACTTGAACATATTTCTCCTTGTTGTAATGGGTAGGAGAATTATGGCCTAAAAGTTTGGGCCAAGTTGCTATTTAACACTAATTTGACCAAATTTTGACAGAAGTCACACGGAGGCGGAATCAATCGCTGCTCGAACTTCGGCCACATAGGCACCCACGGCATCCGGGCCGCCTTCCATGAGGCGCCGAACCACTGAAGCTCCCTGGACGATTCCATCGGCAACCTTGCAGGCCTCGACGGCTTGAGCGCTATTTGATACTCCGACACCAATGATGACCGGCACATCAGTCACCTTCTTCAAGCGTTTCGCTAACTGGCTTGCTGTCGACGCAAGTTCGGTTCGCTCGCCCGTGACTCCGAGTAGCCCGACTGAGTACACAAAGCCCCGAGCCCGATCGCACACTCTCGGTAACCGCTCATCAGGAGCAGTCGGTGCCGCCAACATGATTGTCGCTAAACCAACTGCATCTGCAGCTGCGCACCAAGGACCAGACTCTTCAAGTGGCAAATCGGGAATGATCGCTCCAACGATTCCTGCTTGAATCAATTGCGAGGCGAAACGTTCATGGCCAGCGTGATGCACCGTGTTGTAATAACACATCACGACGAGTGGCACGTCGACATCAAGAGTACGAACTCCTTCAAGAATCGAAATGGGAGTTGCACCGTCATCGAGGGCGCGTTGTGACGCTTCTTGAATAATCGGACCGTCCATGACTGGATCAGAAAACGGCAAGCCGATTTCTATGACATCAGCGCCGTTTGCAGCAGCCGCACGTATCGCGTCAGTCCAACCCTTCAAACCACCGGTTACATAAGGAACCAGAAGCTTTCGACCAGCATCTCGCTTGGCGCGCAGTTCTAATTCAAAAGGCAATAAGTCCGGCGACGTCATCCGAGGATCTCCATCATCTGACCCACGTCTTTGTCACCACGTCCCGACAGATTCATCAGAACGGTCTTTCCTTGCATCTTGGGAGCCTCTCGGGTGATCCAGGCCAATGCGTGCGCGCATTCCAAAGCCGGGATAATTCCCTCGGTCTTCGCCATTAACTGAAAGGCTTCGATTACCTCGGCGTCAGTAACCGTTGGGTATTCCGCGCGACCGATCGACGCCAAGTACGAGTGCTCTGGACCGACTCCGGGGTAATCAAGGCCAGCAGAAATTGAATGCGCCTCTTGCACCTGTCCGTACTCGTCTTGCATGAGATAACTACGCATGCCGTGAACGACTCCGGGTTGACCACGACCAACCGCTGCTCCCCCAGCCGGCTCAACACCGATCAAGCGGGCATCGGTGTCAACAAACCCCGAGAAAATTCCGATTGCATTAGATCCACCTCCGACGCAAGCAACAACAAAATCGGGATCGCTTCCATAACGCTCGAGACACTGCTCACGAGCCTCAGTTCCAATCACTCGGTGGAACTCACGAACCATCCATGGATACGGATGAGGGCCCATGACTGAACCGAGGCAGTAATGCGTTGATTCAACCGAAGCAACCCAATCTCGCATCGCTTCATTGACAGCATCTTTCAAAGTGCGACTTCCGCTGTGAACAGCTTCGACTTCAGCGCCAAGAAGCTTCATCCGGAAAACGTTGAGCGCTTGTCGTTCAACGTCGACCGCTCCCATATAAACCTTGCACGACATTCCCATCAATGCTGCAGCCGTCGCAGATGCGACTCCGTGCTGACCAGCACCAGTTTCGGCGACAATGCGCTTCTTGCCCATTCGCTTTGCTAGCAAAACCTGTCCGAGAACGTTATTGATCTTGTGCGAGCCAGTGTGATTCAAATCTTCGCGCTTCAATACCAAACGAATTCCGAGCTTGGCTCCGAGTTGATAACACTCGGTGATCATCGATGGACGACCGGCGTACTCTTTGAGGGACTGATCGAGTTCGGCACGAAAGAGCGGATCAGCCCACGCATCACGGAATGAAGCTTCGAGTTCTTGGCAGGCCGGCACCAAAGTCTCGGGCACAAATCGGCCGCCAAACTCACCGAACCGACCGGCTTCCGAGGGATCGGACATGATTGATTGATCAGAAATAGTCACTTCACTCCTTACAAACGAAACCCTATGTTCGCACCCTGCAGGCGAGAACGCCTAGTCGTTTGTCCCGATTCGCCGTGTTTATTGTCGCAAATCTTGCGGCGACTACTCGTCGGCCCAGTCGTACGGGAACTCAGTCGAACCCGACGTTGGGTCTTCTGGTGGGGCGGCGGCTCTGGCATTAGCGATAAAACGCCTCAATTTGATGGCATCTTTTTTACCCGGCCCAGATTCAACACCCGAGGAAACATCAACCCCCCAGGGGTTGACGTAATGCACGGCATCAGCCACGTTCTCGGGGGTTAATCCACCAGCCAAGATCATGCGAATACCCGATGGAATCTCATCAGTGAGCGCCCAGTCAAAGACTTTGCCCGAACCAGCTTCGGGAGCGTCAACCAAAATCAGGTCTGTTCCGAATTGGTTTGCAATCCGAGCCTCACGAGATCCAGCAGCCACTGCCTTAATGATCCATCTCACGTTGTCGGCCAAAGCAGCAACGGTCGACACCGGCTCGTGACCATGTAGTTGAACTGCTTTCACGCCCGATTTAGAAACAATGTCAAAAATACGATCAGGAAGTTCATCCTTAAAAACCCCGACCGTCAAGATCTCCGGTGGCAAACGACGGGTGATGTCATAGACAACCTGAGCCGATACTTGACGAGGTGACGGCGCGAACACGAAGCCGACAGCGTCGGCTCCCATAGCCACTGCAAGAAGTGCATCATCCTCATTCGTGATGCCACAGATTTTCACGAACACATGAATACCGTACCGCTCGACGATGAAACGAGGGCGGATACCAAAAGTAGGCCGATGACCTAAACGCTTGCCGAACGAAGTAATCGAACGGCTTCGGATGGATCAGGGGAAGTAACGAGGCTCTCACCCACCAGAACAGCGTGATATCCAGCCGCACCAAGCTCGGCTGCGTCTTGAGCATGACGAACTCCGCTTTCGGCAACCCGAACAACGCCGCTAGGTATCAAATTGGCCATACGCAATGCCCGCGCATGATCAACTTGAAATGTGACCAAATCTCTTTGATTCACACCGATCAAATTTGCACCGACATCTATGGCCCGAGATAACTCTTCTTCGTCATGGATTTCAACCAAAACGTCCAGGCCTATGCGTGTCGCTAGTGAGTAAAAATCTTGGAGCTCAGTTTGAGACAAAGCCGCGGCGATTAACAACACACAATCGGCACCCATTAATCGAGCATCACACACATCGTGACGTGAAATGCTGAAATCCTTACGCAACACTGGCAACGAGCACGCCGATGAAGCTCGTTGTAAGTCAGAGATCGAACCATCAAAAAACTCTTCATCAGTCAAAACCGATAAACACGAAGCTCCGCCTAATTCGTAGGCAACGGCCAATGCTTCAGGGATTAGACCAACAGCCAGATCGCCTTTTGAAGGAGAACGCCGTTTGATTTCACTAATCACGCTGATTCCGTTGACAGCATCAGCTAACAGACGCTCGCGAAAGCCACGAGGCTGACCCATTTCCAGGGAACGTTGAATCAACTGGTCAATATCTCGCGCATCTTGTGCTGCCACCTCGCGATGGCGCACAAGAATACGATCGAGATAAGTCGCTACATGATTCACGAGAGAATCAGGCGCCCTTTCCGCCGATGGGATTGACGAAATGCAATTCGGGTCGGCCACCCAAGAAAGGTGTAATGGCCGGACCGAGAGCCTTGAATGCCTCAGATCCCATATGCGCATTCAATGCATCCTGCGATTCATACATTTCGTACATGAACAGTGCATCGGCATCATTGGGATCATTGTGCAAGATGTAATACACAGTCCCAGCTTCTGCCTTGGCGGTCTCGAGAGCATTCCCGAGTGCCGCAGCTAAATCATCGCGCTTACCTGGTGCGGCCGGAATCTTGGCCCATACAGCAACTTTTGTCATGTCATTTCCCCTTTAGTTGAATCTAAATAAGTGAATTTATGGATGTGTACCTCAAACCGTAGACGGTGTCTTCAAAAAATCAGAACCCGAGACGCGCTCTGACTTGATTTTCTAGATCGGCGATCGGGACACGAACTTGATCAGTTGTATCTCGGTCGCGGATTGTGACCGAACCATCTTCTAAAGAATCAAAATCCACCGTGATACACAGAGGCGTACCAATCTCGTCTTGACGGCGATAACGCTTTCCAATTGACTGCGTGTCGTCATAATCGACCATGTAGCGCTCACCGAGAGATTCAAATATTTCGCGAGCCAACGGCGTCAACGTGTCCTTTTTGCTCAATGGCAAAATGGCGACTTTGTAGGGCGCCAGACGCGGGTGAAGACGCAAAACTGTTCGTAACTCGCCACCGATTTCGTCTTCTTCGTAAGCAGCCAGCAAGAAGGCGGCCATAGCACGGTTAACGCCCGCTGCCGGCTCGATCACGAAAGGTACATAACGTTCGTTGGTCGACTGATCGAAGAAGTCAAGCTTTTGACCAGAGTGCGTCGCATGTTGATTGAGGTCGAAGTTGGTGCGCTGAGCAATTCCTTCTAGTTCTCCCCAACCCCAGGGATACGCAAATTCGACGTCGGCTGTTCCTGCTGAGTAGTGGCTCAATTCATCTGCATCGTGCGGACGAAGGCGCAACATTTCTAGCGGGATGCCAAGGTCGACGTACCACTGCAAACGTGCGTTGCACCAATACTCGTACCACTTCGGACCTTCAGCCGGTGGCACGAAAAACTCGAGTTCCATCTGTTCAAACTCACGGGTACGGAAAATGAAGTTGCCTGGTGTGATTTCGTTGCGGAAACTTTTACCAACTTGAGCGATACCAAAAGGAGGCTTCTTGCGACTCGTTTGCAATACGTTGGCGAAATTAACAAACATTCCTTGGGCGGTCTCGGGACGCAAATACACTTCGGCGCCCGAACCTTCTACTGGCCCAGCAAAAGTTTTGAACATGAGATTGAATGCACGAGCATCCGTCAGAGTGTCTTTGGCACCACAGTTCGGACAAACCGATTTGTCTTCGAGATGGTCTTCACGGAAACGCTGCTTACACGTTTTGCAATCAACCAACGGATCGCTGAAGTTCGCCAAGTGGCCGCTCGCTTCGAAGACTTGAGGAGGACCCAAAATAGCGGCGTCAATCAAAACAACATCATCACGCTTCTGAACCATGGTGCGAATCCAAGATTCACGCACATTACGAAGCATCAAAGAGCCCAACGGGCCGTAGTCATAACTTGAACGGAATCCGCCATAGATCTCGGCCGAGGGATACACAAAGCCACGGCGTTTGCACAAGTTGACGATTTGATCAAGATCTTTAGCCGGCATAGACCACCAAGGTTACGGGCTGAGACCAGCACATCAGCGCCAAACGAGCGGATTCGCTGGTGTCTCACAACGTCTAATGGCGTTCGAAGATTGAAACCGATCGGAGTCTGCGCTCAATGTGATGTTCGAATGCTCGGGTCGCCAATTGAGAAACCTCATTGATCACTGGATCATTCAGTTGCTGACCGTCTGGATTAAACGCTCGGTCAAGAGATTCACCGAGTTTGCCACCCAAGACATCCCTCATCATTTCGAGCGCCGAAGCTGAAATCGCTACCCCGCTTCGACAAGAACGGCAGACCACCCCACCAAGGTTGAGATCAAAGGCAATGAAATCGACGCCTGAAGATTCGCCGCATGACACACACTCATCAAGTTGCGGACGAAGCCCTTCTGAGGACAAGAGCTTCCACAGAAACGCGGGGACCACGAGTGGCGAAGGTCGAGTCAACAACGTCTGCCGGGCACCGACCAGCATGCGGTACATCTGCGGCACAGGTTCTCGATCTGGCACAAGTTGATCGACCGCCTCAAGAATCGAAATCGCTTCCGTCATTGAATCAAGATCACCGAAAACAGACGCTGTTGTGTCGACACTCTCGACCTGGCTCACTATGTCGAGGTCTTTCCCTCGATGCAGTTGGACCTCCACGTGCGAAAGTGGTTCAAGTCGTCCACCAAATTTTGATCTCGTTTTACGAATGCCCTTAGCAACGGCTCGAACCTTGCCATGATCTTGTGTCAAGAAGACAATGATGCGATCGGATTCTCCAAGCTTGTAAGTACGAAGAACGATTCCAACATCTCGATATAAACGCGAAGTCATGTATCAACGCCACCAAAGCGACGATGCCGTGACGAATATTCTTGAATTGCATGATTAATGCTTTCAATTGACAACCCAGTCCAGCCTTGATCGACAAACACGATTTCTCCGTAAGCAAGTTCCCAAACAAGAGACGCAGGTAAACAATTTGCTGGACCGAGAACAATGACCAAGTCAGGATTTCCTGCAGCACCAAAAAGTTGTTGATCTAAAAAACCCTCATTCACAATTTCGTAGGGTTCAACATTTGTCAGCGCAGCGCAAATTCGCTGACGACCGTCCGTCGTTGAATGAACGACAATTTCAACATCATCAAAAGACAATCTGCGTTCGAAGTTGACGTCGCTCACTCGACTGTCTTCTGCATCTGGACCGTAGGGGTAAATCGAAAGCACCTTGACCCCAAAGCCACGAACCACTTGAACCAGTTCTTGTAAGCGTTGATCCCACCGTGACCCAAAATGGTCCCATTCAGACAGTGAGCCTCCAGCGATGGCGACGTGAACCAAGGTTGCATCATTATCAACGGCCGTCTCGGCCAGTTGCGCTCTTCGCTGAAAAATCTTCCCCATCAGGATCCATTGTTGCCGATACTGGTCGGTGGACAAGGTTCATTGTGATGGTCAAGCCATCAGCGTGAGTCTCATAGCGGGTCCCAAAGCGGGTGACATGACACAAGTAACCATCCCTCCACGAGTACCGTAAAGCCCGTGCATGTGGCCTGCATCATGGATGGAAACGGGCGGTGGGCACAGCGTCGGGGTTTACCTCGAACTGCTGGTCACACCGAGGGTGAGGAGAACCTTGCCGCGGTCGTGCGCGCCAGCGTGAGCCGCCAAGTGGACTATTTGACAGTTTTTGGTTTTTCAACTGAAAACTGGATCCGTCCACGGGGCGAAGTACGTCACATTCTCGGACTGCATAAGAAACTATTCGGGCGCATTAACGAACTCAATGAGCTCAACGTCAGAGTTCAATGGATCGGTCGGCCATTTGACGACCCCACAGCGCGAACACCCAGATACGTCCAACGAGCTATTCGGAGAGCCATTTCTGATACGTCTCGCAATACCGGCATGACCTTAACCGTGGCGTTTGATTACGGCAGCCGCACCGAAATAGCTCATGCCGCACGTTTAGTAGTAGCAACAGGCCAACAGCCGACAGTCAGCCTGATGTCCGACATGATGTATCTGCCAGATATGCCCAAGGTTGATGTTCTCGTTCGGACCTCCGGAGAAACTCGAATTTCTAATTTCCTTCTTTGGCAGGCCGCAGGCGCCCCGAGTTATTTCACCGACAACACGTGGCCGGATTTCAGCGCTGAAGATCTGGAATCGGCTATTCAACTCGCTCAACAGTTCACCAATTCATGAAATCCCCCATCCGTTAGACCGAACTACCATCTCACCCTGAAGTACGGTGGCACGTTGTGCCGGCTCCTCGTTCCAAGATCAATGTCAGCGATGCATTAGAAATCGCCACATCTGCTTTGCCGCACTCCGAGTCGCGTCCTGGACAAAAAGAGATGGCTCATGCCGTCGAAGAAGCCTTACATGAAGGAAAGCACCTGATTGTTCAAGCCGGCACCGGAACGGGAAAGACGATCGCCTATCTAGTTCCCGCAATAGTTGCCGGCAAGCGCACTGTGGTCACAACCGCTACCAAGGCACTTCAAGATCAGCTGGCCCACAAGGATCTTCCATTTCTGGTGCAGCACCTCAGCGAGTACGTCAATCGAGACATCACGTTTGCTGTTTTGAAAGGTCGTAGCAACTACGTCTGCCGCCAGCGTTTGGCCGAACTTAATGGTGAAACCGAAAAGAAGAACCGAAAAGCAGATTCTCCGACGCTGCTTGAAGTCGATGAGATGTCCCAGTCGGTTCGCCGTGAAATCGACCTCATTTCCGAATGGACCAAGACCACTAAAAGTGGAGACATGGCCGATATTTCTTGGTCACCGTCAGATCGAGCGTTGAGGGCTGTGAGCGTCGGAAGTGACGAGTGCCCAGGAGCGCGACGTTGTCCCGTGGGTGGCACCTGTTTCTCCGAACTTGCTCGCTTCAAAGCAAGCGAAGCAGACATTGTCGTCGTCAACACGCATTTGTACGGGTTGCATGTTGCATCCGGTGGCCAACTTTTGCCCGAGCATGAAGTCCTGATCGTTGACGAAGCTCACGGTCTCGAAGACATCATGAGCGACACAGTCGGAGTTTCGATTCATGCAGGAAACTTCAACTTTTTCGCCGGAGTTGTCAAACGGATTATCGCTGATCCGAAAGTAATTAGCGACATCGTCAACATCGGGACGATGCTCGATGAAGTTCTTTCGCCGATCCATAACCAACGGATATCTGCACCTCTTCCTTTAGAAGTCACTGCAGTCCTCGCTGAGGGACGGCGAATCGTCGCTCGTATTCTTGACATCCTGCGCACCATCGAAACGAAAGATGACGACAGCAATCAACGAAAATTGCGCGCACAAACTTTGGCGACTCGTTTAGCCGACACCATTGACGTCGCACTGAAGACTGACGATACATATGTGCCGTATATTTCGGGAACTGTCGATCATCCGAAACTCGATATTGCACCACTCGATGTCGGCCCCGTTCTTGATGCCGGAGTTTGGCAAAAGACAACTGCAATTTTGACGAGCGCAACGGTGCCCAGCAAAATGGCCGACCGTATCGGGCTACCCGTATCAAAAACGCAGCTTTGCAATGTAGAAAGTCCGTTCGACTATCAATCAAACGCGGTCCTTTATTGTTCTAAGCATCTTCCGAATCCCAATAGTCCCGAATTTACGAAGTTGATGCACGAAGAGTTATTCCATCTCATCTCGGCGGCTGGTGGAAGAACGTTGGCTTTGTTTACGAGTTATCGTGCGCTCGATGCGGCCGTTGATGCCATGCGAAAACGTTTGCCAAACACAATATTGTCGCAACGCGAATATCAAAAGAATCAACTCGTCAAGCTCTTCAGCGAGGACGAATCTTCGTGTCTGTTTGCCACATCAGGGTTCTTCCAAGGCATCGATATCCCGGGCCGAACCTTGTCTCTTGTGACGCTTGATCGCATTCCTTTCCCCCGACCAGATGATCCGCTTCTCAGCGCTCGACGAGATGCCATTGGCGACCGAGCATTCCGAGAGATAGATCTGCCTCGAGCAGCCACCTTGCTTGCTCAAGCCACTGGCCGCCTCATTCGAAATGCAACTGATCGCGGCGTGGTTGCCGTCTTTGATCCCCGCCTCGGAAATGCTGGCTATCGGCGCGACATTCTCGGATCAATGCCCCCCATGAGAAAATCTGTTGATCGCCAAGAAGTCGAAGAGTTCTTACGGTTAATTACTCGCTGATCGTGAGCGGATCAAACTATTGCGCGACCGGCATGAGTCGGTAACCGATTCCGCGAACAGTCAAAATGAGTCTTGGCTCATCGGGCTGATCTTCAATCTTGACTCTCAATCGGCGCACGTGGGCATCAACCAATCGACTGTCCCCGAGGTAGTCATATCCCCACACCCGTTCGAGAAGTTGATCACGAGACAACACAACATTGGGGTGATCGGCGAATTCACAGAGAAGATTGAATTCAGTCTTTGTGAGCGAGACCTCTTGTCCGTTTTTAAACACAAGACCTTGTTCTCGGCGCAAATCAATGTCCCCCAAAATTTCGCTGCTTGGCGCACCACTTGAAAAGCTTTGCAACTGAGCGCGCCGCAAATGGGCGCGTACTCGAGCAGCCAGCTCCTTGGGGACCACCGGCTTAGTGACGTAATCGTCGGCACCTGCCTCAAGACCAGTCACCATGTCGTGAGTGTCCGTTTGAGCCGTCACCATCACGATCGGAACAATTGACATCGCTCGAAGTGCTCGACACACATCAAAACCCGACATATCAGGAAGACGAATATCGAGCAGAACTAGATCGGGCTCCAAAGCGTGAAACGCCGCCAAACCCGACCGGCCGTCAGCAGCCTCACGAACCTCGTAGCCCTCATCCTCGAGAACGAGGCGCAGCGCTAAACGAATCTGATCGTCATCTTCGATAAACAGCAAGGAGTTCACTGGGACACATTCTTGCCTCAAATCTGACTTTGTTACACAAAACGCACACTATTCACATCGTCCCTTCACAATCTGCCGAGAAACTCAATCCTGTTCACGCTGGTTCGGTGGAGGTCGCCCTCCCCCTGATCTCCTCCGGCCAGCGGAACCCAATCTTCGCCCGACTCGCAGGCACTGCCCGAGTCGGGCGTTTTCTATGGTGGCACTAGTTTCCCAGAACACCTCGCCCAACAATTCGTCGTCACGATCGGGCAAGATACAGGGGTGCGCCTAGCCGATCGAGCCCGTCAACTGAGTTTGCGAAGTCGCGTCACGCTTCTATTTCTAATGACCGGCCTAGTGGCGGCACTCTTGCTCTCAGGCGCGAGCTACATCACAGCTCGCACGTACTTGTTACAACGGCGCGACGAAATAGTCGAGCGTCAAGCGTTCAATAATGCCCAACTCATTCGTACCCAATTGCGTACACGCCGCTCGGAGGCATTTGAATTAATCGCAGGTATTCGAACTGAGTCGAATGGTTTTGCTGTTCTCCATTTATCAACCGAAGATTTGTACTTTTCTCAGGACATACGCAACACCCAAACTCTCTTGCCTCCCGATCTCGTTGCCGCCACCCTGCAAGGCATTACTTCGCGTCAACGCTTTTCTATTGGTGGCGAACCCTTCATTGCAGTTGGTGTATCAATTAATGAAATCGACGTTCAATACTTTGAGGTATTTCCACTGAGCGATGAAGAACGCACCCTGACGATCATTGGATCAACTTTGGTAGTTGGAATTCTGGTCGTCGGTTCGCTGTCTT
>Ga0208852_1000106_pt1 | contig 21261 bp, 54 predicted proteins | sample LakMenEpi18Jun09_FD_150711 | JGI IMG/M metagenome (GOLD analysis project Ga0208852, IMG submission 150711) | Freshwater microbial communities from Lake Mendota, WI - 18JUN2009 deep hole epilimnion ns (SPAdes) | ecosystem: Environmental > Aquatic > Freshwater > Lake > Epilimnion/Euphotic zone ...
CATATACTCCAACACAAGATCTCAGGTCATAATATGCCAGATAGCTTGGCTCAAGATATATTGGCTGATCCAGACAGATATGGATCCATATCCTAGTATCCCCCCGCCCATTATATGCTCTCATATAGCCTCCTAGACCCCTTATAAATGGAGTAAAGTGGAGCATAGTGGAGAATAAATACTATAGATACTATATCAATTACTATACTTATACTTAGTTAGATATACCTATGTAATTGAGCATACCATTATCATAACCGTAATGTCAATAGCGACAATTCGGACATATACTCACATGTGCATATTTTCAGGGATTTGTCAATACCCTTCGTAAATGGCATATTTGGCCCACTTTGTCAATAGATTTTCATAGAAAAATTTTGACAAATTCTGGCCTATTCTGCACATATTCTATTAGATTTAGTATACATTCTATATCGATCTATATATATTATATTAGATTTGTTATAACTTTTCAGGGATTTTTATAAGCTCGTCGTAAATAGAAAAATTTGCCCACATTTCAGGGATTCTAGATCATGTGTCGTAAATAGAAAATTTGGCCCTCATGCCCACACACAAAAAATCCACAGGATGTGGATAACCCTGTGGATAATTTGGCCTAGATTAGTTTATACTTGGTCAAATGGATTCTTATCTTCATCTGTATAACCAAAGACTCTTGGTTCTACTTTGACCTCCCGCTTTATATTATATGTGGTAGGTTTAGGTAATTTTAGATTAGATATAACATTGACTTCCTGATATGCTTTGATACATTCATTTAGTTCATTGGCAAGAAGCAGACCTTCTGACGAAGTTCCTCTTACTTTTAGCAGTTCATATACTTTGTCTAGTTCGCTAATGACAGATACCAACATCTCAACAATTCTATCAACTGTATATACTGGCTGGTCTGCCAAATATCTACCGAAAATAGTAGGGTTGAACCAATGGTCATCTGTTAGATTAACTAGTGCTTCTGCTACTTTGATTTCTTGTGTCTTACTCATAGTCCGCCTTTCTAACCTATCATTATATCAAAAATAAGAAACGGGGTCAAGGACCAACGAAGCCCTAACCCCGTCCCTGGTTTACTTAGCCTTGTTTGTAGCTGGCTGCGGATCTGAAAATGTAATGCCCTTGTTGATAGCTTCCTGGATAGCTACCTTAGCAGCTCCTGAGAAGCGACCACGTACACCTACTGTGATGCCTTGTGTCTTTAGATATTCTCGCTTTGTTGTCATGATGATCCTTTCTAGATCGGTTTGCTTTAATTATATCAACTATTCACGGCTTTGTAAATAGCTTTCGTAAACTGAAAAACTTGCCCTTAGTTAGAAACTTGTTCTAACCTATCTCTAATTAGATTAGATACAATGTTATGTGCTTCGTCTACCTCATGTAGAGATCCAGACCATAACAAAGCTTGGGCCTTACTTAACTGATCATTGATGTATTGATCACTCATCTTCATCTTCGTCTTCTTCCCTGTCGTCATTGAGGTCAATCATATATTCTCGACTCAACATCCATTGCATTACATCTTCGTAATGCTGTTCGGCACCATACTCTAATGTAAAGCCCATACCAGCCTCCACAGCCTCACAGAGGTGTGCCCACATCTCGTCCTCAGTTGCCACCACTTCCCAGTCTGTGTCGCTTCTAAAGTTGTTAATGGTGGACCAGGTCCACAACCAAACCAGGGATAATCCAAGGTCGGTGGTATCTAGAATCTTTAAACATTCGTTGAGTTTATCTTTATCGGCTGGCTTCATATGCTAACTCCCTTTCATTCCATTCCGCTAATGTCTTGACAGTAAAGTCTTTCCCTAAATTATAACAGTAGAGCACAGCATCCGTCAAGGACTCAGTCTCATATATTGGGACAGACAAAGGTATATCTGTTTTATCATAGACCTCAAATGTATCTACTCCTCCAGGTGAGCAAGAGTATTCCATTTCCAGGATTTCCAAGGTTGGCTCGTATGACATCAAATGTGCCCGTCCTTTCTATTTTCTGTGCGAATTCCAATCGCAAATGATAAATCATATGTTAGTTTATATAGTTCTGTTAGAGTATCTAGTCGTCCTTCACATTCTGTTCGGACCATAGAATCCATTGCCTCTTCGGACCGCTCTTCTTGTTCAATTGCGTCCGATAGTTCTTGTTCAGCAATAAGCATTAGGTTTTTTAGTTCCCCGTGCATTATATCTATTCCAGGTACATCTGCATTAACCATACGTTGCAAATGGGGCGGGAGCCCAATGTCTTCAGCATTCATTAATATCCCTTTCCTTGTAGGTTGTCATTCATTATATCAGTAGCCACTGACAATAAATGTTCGGTTGCCATAATTTGTCCCTGGATATTAATCTTAGATTGAACATTCAAGTCTTTATCCAAGTCCTGGTTAAGACTAATTAGATGTATCTTCATATACTCTATGAATTTACTAGACTTAGTTTGTGTAGTCAAAGTAACCCTCCGCCCACAGACCTTGCAAGAAACTAACAGCGTCTTCCAAGTCTTTCCTCAAAGGCTCCTTGTCCATTAAATCGGACGGGGTCCTAAGATAGAAAAGCTTTGAATCGTGTATAGCATTAATCATTCTATTTAGATCGGATTCAGTGTAGCCTAACATAGGTAATCCTCATCTCCCTCTTTTAGATTATAGAACTTATTGAATTCACCATATATAAATTCATCTCCTGACATTTCTGCAAATTGTTTATCTGCATAGTACTGGCCTTCATCTAGATTATTATTAATCCAGTCCTCTAGTAATTGTTCTGCTATATCTTGATATACAGCGTCAATTACCATTTGATTTACATCTTCTAAGAAACTAGCCATTTAGCGCTTCCTCCTGTGTGTAGGTTTTCAAAGGTAATAATACACTATGGGTCTGACATTCTGCCATAGCCTTTTCATCCTGCCAAGAACCTTGATTACATTCTGAGCAGAATTCACCGCAGTCATCTTCGCAATACTCAACACAATCAAAAGACTGGCAAGCATAGCAACGGTTTTCATATTCCAAGATTTCCTTTACTTCACCACGGACAATCTCATATTCTCCACCCCAACCTGTTTCTTCCTCAAACTCTAATGTGAGCAGGCAGTTAGGAACAAGATTACTTAGTTTAGTTAAGATAGTTACAGCAGGTGACCAAGCAGTCTCATACTTATAGACAACCCAATTGTCATCACCTTCTGATTTATATTCAAGCAATTCTGTATTTGGATATTTATCACCGTCACGGACGGCTACATCCCATTTGGTTCCCCAATTAGAATTATTCCAAGAATACCAATCCTTTTGAGTCTTAGCAAACTCAACAGATTTGCGGAACCAATCAGGGTCATTCTGAATATCTATATCACCACGATTAGGTTGGCAAGCATATTCCTCATCAGTAATTCCGTCATCCTTATATGAGTGGATATTGTGGAAAGCAAAGACAGGATTATTATATTCAACTAATTCAATTTTGGTGGGGAAACCTGAAAGACTAATATCACCCATACCATATGTCTCTTGTGCTAATACAAATGGCTTATTCAATCTATCTTTAATCATATCTACCTCAGACTTAGGTCCTTGGATAGTTAATGTGTTATAACACCAATTTGGCATTTTATATCCTTTCGTTGATATGTGATAATTATACATTGGACCACTGACAATTGGAATACTATTTGGGTGTGAGTCACACCACATTTTATTCAGAATGTGGTCAAGATCACAGAATTTCAGGAGTTTTCATATTGACCTCGTAAAAGAGATATGATACCCTCATGTCTTTGTGGGCAAAAGAAAACCCCCAGCTATAAGCTGGGGGTATGAATATGGCTGCTGATTTCCAACGAAAGAAATAAACCGCTTTACTTAGCACCTGGCCCGTAGACTAATAGATGCACCATTTCATTTCTATATTAAAACCAGGACCAAGGTCCTTGGATTAATTATACCATACTTGGTTGACTGGAATACTTTGAGACAAATGCATCCAGCGATTGACTGAAGACTTCTGCCTGCAGGTCCTCTTCCATGAGGGTAAACGTTTTAGCGGCCCAGTTAATTACAGGTACCTTGTGCTCATTATCGCCTAATTGATTGATGTAGAGGCCCCATCCAGTTTCGCTAGGCCATTCCTCATTTATCAATTGGCTAATGCATATACGTGTTGCATATGAGTGGTCGCTCCACCTAGGACGTGCCTGCTCTACAGCATTTGCTAAATTCTCTAGCATGCGATGTCCAGCCCAGTGTCCGTATAGATATAGTACATCGCCCTTAGAATCTTTAAATCCAAAGTTTGCTCTGTCGCCCATTTTATTCCGCCGTTTCTAGTATAGGTATTGCTTCTTCCGTTTTATTTAATTCTATCACTTCGTATGCGACCTTGTCAAGGCCTGCCTTGCTTGCATTGTAGTGGTGCCCGCAGAAGAAAAGCTCGCCTTCTACTAGTTTAACTACATACTTTGCTTGAGCTGTACCACATTGATCACAGCCAATCCATCTAGTTAGATCCTCAGTTGTCATAATGTTCCACCTTCAATCATTTCGGAAAGACGGTCAAGAATCCAAGAGTCGATGTCAGCGATATCAATCTCTGCCAACTTCTCCATCATCTCTTCACGAGCAAACTTATACCCGTCTTCAAAACCATCTTTGTAATCTGACATTATTTCTCCTTATATCCTGTCGCTTCTCTATCTGACCAATATGATTCTGATAAATTATACTTGTCACGAATGCGACTTACTTTCTCAATACTACCAGTTCCGACATTGAATGTCAACGGTGGCATAAACTCAGGGTCGAGTCCAGTGATTTGTGCATCCCAATAAGCCATCTCAAGAGATAGCCTATCGGGAGCAGTCAACTCAAAATACATTATGCTTCCCTTACGTGGCAAACTTCGGTGTCATCAATTGTGATGTTACCGTTATTTGAATCGGCGTAAAGAGCATCTGTGACTTCTGAATCAAGGTCCAATTCATAATCTGAATCTAATACATTGTATGAATATGTTCCGCTAACTTCAAGAGTTGCAGTAAATAGAACTTCTCGAACTAGTTCAATGCCAAGCGCTTCAGCAATTGCACGAAGTGTATCTTGGTCATCTGAATCGGCATATGCCTCAGTGATAATATCCTTGACTGTGTCAATCTTAGAATTTAAAACGTGAATTGTTTTAGAATTAGTTCTAGAGTTATGAAGGTCCCATTCAATTGATGAGACTTTGTCAGTTGCATATTCTGCATCTGAATAACCACGGATTACTTTGTATGTAACCAATAAGTTAGGATTGTATGTATCAGGAATTGTTACTGCTGATGTTTCTGTTGTTTCCATTGGTTCCTCTTTCGTTAGGGGTGTATCTGTATACGGTATTGTAGCATCTTCCACTGACAATAATGTGCAACTGGTCCCACATCTGCATGTGAGGTCCATCACACCGTTTGGCCATCCATAGCCATCTTTAAAGGTATATTCAATTAAGGCATCACAATCGCTTGTGCACACCCAGGTATACTTCTGATACTTTGTCATGCCGAGAATTATACACGACCCCACTGACATGTGCAATAGTTTTCAGGGCTTTTTTTATGTGAGTCGTAACACATTTTTACTTCCCTTAACATTGCGGGCGCTTTGCGATCCATAACGGACTTGAACCGTCGGCCTCTACCGTGACAGGGTAGCGCTCTAACCAACTGAGCTAATGGATCAAGAAAAAATTGTGAGCAGTTTTAAATCTTGCTCAGGATTTATTTATTTAGAAAGCAGAAACCAATTTCTTGATTTTGTTTTTCTCAGCAGTTAGAATTGGGTCAAAGCCTGATGCACCAGCCATTAGTGTTTCAGAATTGCCACGACCTGAACGATAATAGTCAAGGCGCTCAGTAAGTGCATTGAAAGCACCCCACTTAGTTCCCTTGATGTTAGCGTTAGTTGGTGAATTGTGGTAAAGGTCATCAAGCAATACAACCTTATTCTCCCACTTAGTCAATGCAACCTTAGCAGAATCCTTATCTGGCTTAGGATAGATTGTCTGAATCAACTTAGAGAATTCAGCATCAGTAATTGCCTGAGAGTAAAGTGCCTTTGCTTCAGTTTCGAATTCATCGAAGTAACCGAGAGCAAGCCCAAGAGTTTCACGAGCAACTTGAATACGACCATCAACAGATTGTGTATGACGAATCTTGAATGATTGCTTTGCATTACGCATTGCAAGGTTCAATGTATTTTGGCAGACAACACGAACAGGAGTAACCGCTGCTTGAACGGCAACAGAACCATCGTGTGAAGTCCATACAATGAGATAAAGTTTTGTCTCATCGTTAGCGCCTTGTGGGTCAAGAACCATTGTGCGTGGAATATCTACAGTTCCGAACACGACTTTGCCCTTCTTTAGTGAGCCAGCAGATTCCCAACGGCAATCAGCATTGGCATCGTGAATTGCATCGGCAAATGCAAATAGTTCCTCATTCTGAACTGGCTTGTAACGCTTGCCAACAGTTGCAAGAACATCAGTTCCCTTATTGAATGGGTTATCACGAATAACCAACTGAGCCTGAGATACATCATTCCAAGATTCTGAAATGTGGTCGGTGAGTGGAGATAAGCGAACATTCCAATTTGCTAACTTTGCTTCTTCAAGCATTGTTGCAGTTGTAACTTCCTCATCTTTTGTAAAGATGCGATTTGCTAGGTTGTGCCAAGCAGGTGCGCCACGGAGAGCGAAAGCAACTTCGCCGTTTTCCATTTCTAGATTGTGAGCCATATATTTTTTACCTTTCGTTTGATTAGTTGTAAGTATAACAGACCCCACTGACATTGTCTAGGATTAGTTACAATATGTCCGAATTGATCAGTGTGATTAATCTCACAGAATTTCAGGGCTTATCCACAGGTGGCCGTAACGCTGTGGATAACCCCTCCCTATTGGGGGCCGAGCTCAGGATTAACTCCCGAATTCGATCCTTGTAGCCTTGCTTAGTAATTGTTTATTGAAGTTCACAATAGATTCATCTAAGAACATTGCGGTTGTCTTCTTTTTCTTTACGTTATCAAAAACGTAAGCATTTATTTTGCCGCTGAATTTATTTAGATTACTAAAAACTAATTCAGTTAGGTATTCCTTATCAACACCTTGCTCAGAATAAATTGTTACATCATTGAGTTTGTTTGCGTCATAGATTTCAACACGATAACGATTTGCCATTGTATTGCCTTTGTTAGTAGTTTCCCGAAGGAGAGCAGTTTGGCGACATACTCAGGTCGTTGGATTATTTAGAGATACTTAGCAATCTGCTTCATTGTAGAAGCATTTACTGTTTCCTCATCTGTCATCTTGAGAATTGTGAGAGCATTTGTAATGTCCTCTTTCATCTCACGATACTGGTGCTGATGGATAACCTCAAAATCCTTTTCAGGTTCAGCAGGAAAACTTCCATCTTTTGTGATGATGTCAAAATCAACATTGAGAGTGTTGTTCCATTGACGATAGTTTGTGCGAAGGTTCTCAGCCTTTGAGAAGTTGGCAATAGCCCACTTACCGATTTCCTTGCGCCACGCTTCTTGCGCTTTGCCGAACTTTGCTTCCTTTGCGGTCTGTGTGCTGTAATCGCTTTCTAGTGTTGCTAGACGAGCCTCTAGTGCTTTGATTACTTTGCTTGTTGCTACCTTTACTGTGATTTGTCTGCTCATTGTATTTCCTTTCGTTGGTTGGTTGATTAGTATAGCAGGGGGGTCTGACATTTCCACCCGAAGGTGGAGAGTTCTTACTTACGACATTGGACTAGAACACTCTCTAAACTGTCCCTGTTTCGTTCTAGGTTATGCGCCTAGAAGTGTTTTAGCAGATACTGAAGTCCAGCGAGTTTCTTTGCTAGGCATTTCTAGCAAGACACGCACCGAGCCAGATGCTTGTGGGTGTATCTCTTTGATAACGCCCGTCTTTTTTGACTTTAGGGTGGTGAATAAATCGCCAACCTGATACAACTTGTCGTTGATTGTCATTTTTGCCTCTTTTCTGTGTAGGTGGTAAGTATAACATTGGGGTCTGACATTTGTCTAGCCCTATCTCAGTATTTGAGAAACTTATTGTGTGACCTTAGTCACTTTCTTGTAGCCAAGCGTCTAAGTGGTGCTGTTCGACAATAGCCGATGCAGGGGCAAACCTTTCGCCTCGATAGAATACGCCTTCAGGCATTTCGATCTGTCGGTTGTAGTCATTTTCCCAATAGGCGTCAATAGCCTCGATGCAAGGCTCGACCATAGATAGTGGAACGGGCGGGTAATGATTACCTTGTAAGTGCATAGCAATACCTTGTTCTAAATCTAATTCTGCAAAATCAAGCGCAGTGTTGTATCCCATTATTAGTTATCTCCTTTGATAGTTACTTCAGCCCAAGTGTTGTTATCATTTGCAAGTGGTAATACATTAGACATACCAAGTGCGTGTAGTGTTGCTTCCTTGCACATTTGTTCAATTGAACTTTTATCAAGCGCAATTAGCGCAGGCAATAAACTTGCAGGAATTTTATCCAAGTCAATAATTGCCTCGAATACAACTGTGTGTGGAACTTTCATTAGATTAGACATTTGTAGCCTTTCGTTGTTGGATAGTAGCAATTATAGCGTATGGCACTGACATTACCTAATCCATCCTCGGCGTGTCGCAGCTTTTGTGATTAACCTCACAATTTCAGGGGTTGTGGATAACTCTCGTAAGCCTGTGGATAACCCCCCTACATATAGGGGCCGAGCTGACAATTGTCAACTCGACACGCCGTTATTGTTTCTCCCAACGATAGGGCACATCATCTTTACCGTCATTATCACTATCAATCTTGGCCCCACGCCACATGTACACCGCTAGCACAAGTGGTGAGCACAAGAATGCAATTAATATAATTCCAATTACAGATCCGATCACGTCATACATTTATTTTTTACTCGCAGAAAATCTTATATCCGCTTTACCATAAACACACAATCCACACGATACGCAGGCGGACCCTGCAGAAGAGATAAGTGGAATTGATTTCATATTCTCAGGACACTTAGCACCAGGCTTGCCCGTCAATTCTTTCATTGTGCTTTCAGTCACGGCGAATGTCTTCCCTAGGTAGGCAAGACGAATTCCCTCATTTACTTTTAGTTCGTGACCGATTTCCTTATTATCATCATCGGTGGAATAGTAAAGAGATAGATTAGGAACATCCTTTAGAATAAGCGCTGCAGACTTTACACGTGTGTAAACCCAGAATTGAACATCGGTGTGCTCATTGATTACATTCTTCCAGGCATAAGTATAGAAATCATTGAAGAAATCCCCGTCCCAGTGGATACGGAATAACATAGGGGCGTCTTTCTTTACACAATCAGCCTTGAAATCAATAATCATTTCATTTAGCAATTGATACATTGTTTCCATATCGGCATTGCGTAGCAATTCCCAATTGTGTAGCAGATTAGTTTTTACTCCAGGGAATAACTTTTCGAGTTTTCCTGCGTAGCAAACACTCTCACAAATACTAGTGGCACCAGGGCATGAATAATTCTTTCCTGCAGGGAGCCCGAACGTGTTCGCAATTGCGGCTTGCTTTCCATTTTTTGTGACAAGGTTAGCCACCTTTCTATCGTTAGAGCGTTTTAGTTTCATTGGACCTCAATCGTTGGTTGAATGGCAAGTATAGCAGAATGGACCGACATATTCCAATCTTGGCCCAGCTTTCCAGGGTGATTTTGATCACAGCCGTAACGACACGCCCGACCCCGTGCCTTTGGGGGCCAAGCTGCGGGCTATTGATCAAATTTATTTTTATGTTTTATTTTGCGTGTGTATTTTTTTTTATTACGAACAGGTTGCGCCGCATTACTGCGACGCAATTCCTGAATTCGTTTAACTTTATCTTGAAGTGAAGTTAGGAACATTATACCCACTCGCTTCGTGAAATCGTTTTACATCAAATCTTTCATTATCAACCGCAAACATTTCAGCGAAATCATTTACGATTTTAGAAAAAACAGCGGGGTGAATTTTATTGCTAGCATACTTTAGAATTTCTGCCGTTGCGACATAATCTTTGCGTGTCATCATTTAACTGATACCATTCCTGTTCTGTAGAAAACTTTTGTATAGCATTTGCCTGTTGGCGTGTAAATATTTACAGTTGAGTATTCATCAGCAAATCCCCAATCGGTAAATTTGAAAAAGTTTTCCCAAGCACCAAATTCGCTTTCGTATTCGGCAGACCAGTGGGGAGCGTTGCTATCATAAGCACAAGTTATTTTATACATTAGTTTTCCTATTCGTTTGGGTTGTAGTGGTTATAGTTTGGAGTTAGAGCGCAATCGCAAGGCTCGACATCATAGTCAAGGTCATTACCCCAAAAGATAAGACCTGAACCATCACATTCATCACAAGGGAAAGTCATTACTGAATTTATCATTAGTGTTGTTCCTCGCAATCTTGGTCATAATCAAATCCGCAAAAGTAGCAATCCATTTGCTCGCCGTGTGCTTTACACACATAGCGGAATTGACTTTCATCACAGCAAAAGTGTTGCTCATCTTTTACCAAATAGAATTCGGTTTGGTCAATGTAATCTTTAGTTATCATTTATTCACCAACCTTTACGGCAACAGTTGCGAATTTATTTCGCAGACCGCCTGTGCGAATTTCGATTAGAAACGCTTCAGTTTTATCGCCATACCAAATTTCAGGGCGAGGCTTAGCGGATACAATTTCACCAGCAAAGTGGCGATTGCGTGAGCGGTAGTTTTGTCCTACGAGTAGGCTTTCGATTGTGTATAGTTTGGTAGCCATTGGCAGACCTTCTTTCGTTTGTTGTTATGTATGGAATTATACACGAGCCTACTGACATTTTCACATTACTAGCCAGTAAGTCCAAATAATGAGACGCTCAAGCCGTGTGATACTAATCACATCAATATGTCCGATTTGTCTGTCAAATCGACACGCCGCAAATTTCACGGGATTTTATAACAATCTCGTAACGACACGCCCGACCCCGTGCCTTTGCGGGCCAGCTTGACTTTGTCAAGCCGACACGCCGTTATTCTTCTTCTAATTCTGCTAAATAATCTTCGTGCTCTACTAATCCAATCGCAAACGCAACAGGATCGCAACACTCTAGAATTTCGGCGGGTGTGAAAGTTGAGTAGCCGATTTTTACAGTTGGATAAAGGTCATTTAGAAAGTCTATAAAACTTTCTTTGATTTCTAAATCTTTTTCAAACTGCGATTTCATCTGCAACCTCTTTCCATTCAAAACAATAAGAGTCTGAAACAAAAGCATTTTTTACAACGCTATCAAATAAAGAAATAGCCATTTCTTCATCTTCTGCATCTATGTCTAGCCAAACGCCAAATGTGTATCTTTTCATTAGAGCGCACCTTCCTGAAATAATCCAATTTCTAAATCTAGTAATTCATCGGGGGTTGCTTCGGATAAATCTACCCAACCCGCACCCTCGTTATCTATGCGAAAGATTTCTACATAACCCATTTAGTCTGCCTCCTTAGTATTGAATAGAGAGGACATCTTATCATTAGCCTCTGACATTGTTGCGATAGCCTTCAATAGGCTTTCCTTGCGTGTGGCTTCTACATAAGCCTTGTATTCATCTAGTGTCATTTTATCGACCTTTCGTTGTGGTTATAGTAGGTAGTATACACGAGCACACCGACATTATCAACACGACACGCCGTGTTTCAAGAAATCTTTTTTTGTGATAAACCTCACAAAATTCAAGGGGTTCTATAACATTAGCGTAACGACACGCCCGACCCCGTGCCCTTGCGGGCCAGCTTGACTTTGTCAAGCCGACACGCCGTAGCGTTAGCGTAATTTATTGTGAATTAGATCACGAATTACTAGGCGTAGCATAATTAGGGCGGGGATACCGATACCTAATTGGACTAGCGTAGTTAGTATGCGATTAGTAGTCATTACTTATTCTTCTTTCTCTTATAAATCTTATAAGCGATTAGTGCTAGGGCGGTGATAATAATAGTGTGCCAAGGTAGATAGATAGACCCTAAGAAACTATCTAACTCAAATCCGTATTCGCTTGTTATGTATAAATCAAATCCGTTAGGTATCATTATTAGTTATCCCAACTTAGTGCGAATACTTTTGCTAATTCTTCATCATCAACATCATCAAAGTCATCTAGTGGCGGTTGTTCTTCATCTGCCTCATCTAGATAAGTGTATGCGTCTGCGACATCTGATTGGATAGACTCGTATTTATCTATCGTGTTTGTATTGTATGAGTATGCGTATGACATTACTTGACCTCTACTTCTCTAATGTTGTAAGTGAAACCCTTACCTAGTTTATTTAGTTCAGCGATTACCGCTAAGATTTCTTCAGGCTTGCTAGCCTTTTGATTGACGGCTAATAGTTGAGAGCCTTGCCATAGTGTGTATGTGATAGTCATTGTCTGTTCTTCTTTCGTTAGTAGTTAGTTAGTTGTTGAGCGATTATTTGCTAGGCTCACCTTTCGGATTATTTGCTAGGCTCACGCTCTAATTCTTATTTAGTTGTTATGTCGTTATTGTAGCCGATACGACTGACATTTAGGGGGATTTAGACCCTAGTGTCCGTGTGATTTACCTCACACAACAAGCGCAATAGGTCGGTAGGCTAAAGAGGTGCTTTAGCAACGCCTTGCGTTCATAGGTAGTCAATTCGGGGTGGTTAGACTTCACGCCCCCGTGTTGGTATTCATAGACGATTGCGTCTAGTGTTTTTTGAGTGAGCATTTGATTGCTCCTTTCTTTAGCGGATTTCTTTACCGCTTGTTTTTCTTTATATATTTAGTCTAGCAGGGGGGACTGACATTTATGCCCGTTTCTCGGGCGTGTCGGTAAAAAACTTTTGTGAGTCGCATCACACTCACGCTCAAGGTCGGAAGCCTATGTGCTCACTATCGGGCAAATCGGACATTTTCTATAGTGTGTATCATACAAGTTAAAAATATATTAACATTTTCTCAAATTTCAAAAAGCTATTGACTTTCGAAAATACGTAATGTTATACTTGGGAAGGTTTCGGGGGTTACACTAGAGAACTCAATACACCAAGTAATTCTTGGGATTGGATCTTGCAACTCTCCTCTATCTTTCCAAAAAGTTAAAATTTGGGGGGTAGGGGGGGTTTGCTAAAAAATCTAATTCCCAAGTAATCAATAAAAAGAATATATAATATATATAAGCAATATGCAATAGGCAAAAAAATATTTTATTAACATTTAGTAGGATATTAAAAGCAGTCGACTAGGATATAACATGTCATTAAAGGTATACATTTACGATTTAGCTATTCAGGTAGCAGTCATGGCGGAAACAGAAGAAGAAGCACAAGCAAAAATGGATCAGGGACAAGCATCACAGCTATCTATGGTTAAGACTCTATCTAGCACTACAGATATTATTGTTAATTAATTTCAAGGGTGGTATAATAAAGATATGACAAACAACGTTATTGGAACTAATTTAGGCGACTGTCCTATTTGCGAAGAAAGCAGATGGGGAGTTAAATTAAACTCAGATGGAGTTGCTGCACCTTTTTGCATCGAATGTTCTGGAGACTATGCTGCAAAGCTAGCCTGGGAACAATCTGTAAACAATATTTAATTTAGTCAACTAGGATATATATGTATTCAGTTGAGACTTATAAACTTCATCCAACCAACACTGCAATACTTTCTCCTTTGGGTTTAAAAAGAGATTGGCAGGACGAGACTAATTACGAGCATGTTTACAAATGCTTTCCATTGACTCTTGCAAATACAATGGGTTGGGGAATAAGTTATCCAGAAGATTTATCATTTATTTGGGACGGCAGATACACAGGATCTTCAGACTCAGTAAAAATTTTAAAAGGTCAAAACTGGTTAACAACAACTAGAGGATATGCAACAGTAAACTTTAGAACTGGGATTAAATTTAAAACTGATCCTGATGTAAGCATGTTAGGTTATCCAGTTCCAAATCAGTTCATTGATGGATTTCAATCTTTCACTTCACTTATATCAACTTCTTTCTTTATGGGAGAATGGCAGGTTGCTGGGAGAATAACTACTCCAAACAAGATCATTACAATTAAGGCTGGAACTCCAATCTCAGCAGTAATGCCAATATCGCTAACACATCTAAATAACTCTGAGATAATTGAAAAGCCAATTGAAAACTTAAAAACAAAAGAAATTATGAGCAATGAGTATGCTGCACTGGTTGGAATGACAAATGTAAAAGGTGGAGTTTTGAATTTTTATAGAAATGCTACAGATATGCATGGCAATAAAATCGGAGAGCATGAGCTTAAAGCTTTAAAGCTACATTATAGAAAAGGTAAGTAATGTCTGTAAAACCGTGGGACTTATTCAATCCTCAAGAATCAAGAGTGTCTTTAGATGTGCTAGAAGAAAGATTACAGATATGCTCAACATGTCCACAATTTATTAAAGCTACAAAGCAATGTAAAAAGTGTGGGTGTTTTATGAACTTAAAAGCAAAATTAGAAAATGCTACTTGTCCAATAAACAAATGGCCAGAACTTGAGATCATTTAATGAAAATAAATAAAATCCACGATGGTATCTACGAGATAGAAGAATTTCTTACTCAACTAGAAGTAGATTCAATCCTTAAAACTTTAGATTCTGGAGAATGGCAAGGCTTAGATAGCGGAAGTCATTGGGAAAAAAGAATTAAAAAAATAAATCCACGACCAGAAGAACTTAATGACATATGCAAAAGAATTTCTAATCTTTTTTTATCCTATGGAGTAATAAACAACATTCAAAGTATTCAAAGATTTGAAGTTGGTGGAAGTATGGGTGTTCATATAGATAAAATGCCATATAACAATGTGAGATATGGGATAGTCTGTTATTTAAACGATAACTACACAGGTGGAGAAGTGTATTATCCAGATTTAGGCATTGAGATAAAACCTAAACTAAGATCTCTTGTTATTCACAAAGGTGATATCAGACATGGCGTAAAAGAAGTTTTGTCTGGATCAGATAGATATTTTTTAACTACTTTTGCCCAAGCGGATGATTCTAATGAGGTTGTTCTTAAAAGCTTTGAATAGTTTTTCTGCTTTGCGTTCAAACTTGCCACCAGGACCTTCAACGTATTCGTTGCCTACAAATGTAGGGCTAAACTGTTGATGGGTAAAATGTCTTCTAGGTCCTTTTTCTGGGGTCATAATATAATTATACACCTTATGTTATGAAAATAATGTTATATAATTGAGGTATGTCTCCAGAGAAGATATCGATCAAGAAACAAAAAGAAGCTCTGGCACGTTATTTAAAAGAAGTAAAAGAAAAGAACCCATGTATGGATTGCAAGGTCTGGTACCCATACTATATGATGGATTTTGATCACGTCCGTGGACAAAAACATGCAAATGTGGCGGAGCTCATTAATACGTTATCTAAGAAACGAATCGATGAAGAAATAGCCAAATGTGAAGTAGTATGTTCTAATTGCCACAGAGCAAGAACATATATGAGAAAAAATCGGAAGGCAGGATAAATGAGATTTTGTAGTTATTGCGATAAGGCATCATATACATCTAAACTATTATTAGATGGATCTATGAAATACTATTGTTTAGAACATGCTATTAATATTACAGTTGACTAGAATTATGGTATAATAATATTATGCATGATCATGAAAATATAGTATTAACCACAGGTTCAGGAATAACTGAAATGCAACTGATGTGGATTATCATGGGAGCCATGGCCATTCACCATATTTGGATGTGGTGGAAGATGAAAAAGAAAAATTGTAATTGCAAGTGAGCTTGATACAAGCAACAGTAATATTTGGACCTATATTGGTTCTATTAATAGCATTTTGGGATGATATAAAATGAAAAAGATCTATGCTTTAATTGCGTTAACTGCGACAGCAGTCTTCTCAGGTCTTGCTATGTCTAAATTTTTAAATTGGGCGGGACAGCAAGAAATCTTTGATTTTGACCTAAATGAAGATATAGATCATGAAGAGATATAAATTACTTATATTACTTCCATTGGTCCTAATAACTACCTATGTACTGGGTATTGTAATACAGATTAAATAGCTCATCTTTTTTCTCCCGCCCTTTCTGGGGTCTTTGTATCGGAGATACCAAATATGACCCGTTAAGGGCTTAGAGGCCCCGTAGAGGCCTTATATGACATATTCTACAAATTACTGCACATGAGATATGGCTCTTCTTTCGACGGCGCACTTTTTTCGCACTTTTTGCACTATACAGGTCTAAATAAATTTGCTATACTGTTGTAATGAGTAATATTGAATTTATATCTATGATGCCAGGGCTGCAAGAGATACAGCAATGTAAGCCAAAGCCTTCAAAGCAGTTTGTGCCGCAATGGTTTAAAGATACTCCAAGTATGTTGGGCTTAAATGACATGCCGTATGGCCCAGGATCTGCTCAAGTTGGTACTATTAGCTTTCCTTCCGCATCTACTGTAAAAATTTGTCCTGCCTTCCCAGACTTCTTTTCTCAAGGCTATGTTCTTCCAATGTGGTGCGATACAGAACTTGCCTTTAATGACGAAACACAGGAATTTTTTTGGAAGACCTCTAACGATGCATTTTCTTGGAGTATTCACACTAACAATCAGTTTTTAAAATGGGCAGATGCATCCCTGCATGGAGACAAGGCAAAGTTTGTTTTTAAAGCCGAATGCCCTTGGAGAATAATTACTCCTAAAGGCTGGTCTGTTTTACAGCTTCCAATGTTTTATCATTATAATAAAAACTTTTCAGTTCTTCCTGGCATTATTGATACTGATATCCATCATGAAATTAATCAACAAGTTTTGTATCATGGTGGCACAGATAAAATTACAATTAGTCGAGGAGACCCTTTTGTCCATTATATTCCTTTTGAAAGAAAGTCAAAGCTAGGACTTGAGATTAGAGAATTGACTGACATAGACAGAAAACGTTTTCAGAAAAACGAAATGAATATAGCGTCAAAGTTTGTTCCAAATGGCTTGTATAGGCTATTACAAAGAGAACGAGATAAAAAGAAATAAAAAGAAAAAATCCCATTCAGAGGCGGATCCGAATGGGCTTTTCTAGTATATTGCTATACATTATATAGGGAAGCATTACTGCCGTCACCTACACATCTTAATTGTATTACACGTTATTTTCTAAGTCAACTGTTTTTTCAACAATTTTTTCAGCAACAGGATATTCAGTAATCCAGCCATAGGGATCCTTATTAGTTTCAGGATTATTGCCTAGATAGGTTAGGTACTCAGGCAGGTTGGTTATTTCTGCCAAAAGAACCATCAGGTCTACGCATCTAGTATGAGCTTTTTGATGAGCTGTGTGGCATTTATATTTGTCGTCTACATTAGGACAAACTTTTAATATTTCCATAAGTCGAAAAACAACCTTATGGGCAAAATCCATTTGTTCTTGACTGTAAGACATTATGCCTTTTCCCCTGGAGTAAATGCTGGTTCAGGTCCAAGCAGGTATCCCTCTTGGTGGTACTCGATCATTCTTGTTGCCTTTTCAGTATCAAAATGATTTGCAATAAGCGTCATCATGTCGTATATACGGTGGAGCATAATATAATTAACCATAGGCAAATTATCTTCAATAGTTCCAGCGTCTCTAATTATTGCTCCATCAGGTAGCTTTGATTCATCCATTATTTGTCTATTCCTCCATCTGTATTAGGGAAAATTACAGGCATCTTCCATTCGTATGTGTTAAATCCAGAAGACTCGTATTGAAGCTCTTCTTCCGCCGACTCACTTTTTTTGTTGTCCATTAATAATTCTTTCTACTAAATCTACAAGATTTTTATAGTCGACAATTCCGACTGTTTTCTTGTATGAGCAAGTTAAGCAATATAAAAATATGTTTTCTTCAACATCTTGATTGGGATAGAGAGAGCCTTGATCCATTGGGCATAAAAGCTCTGGAACAAGGCCCTCTCTTGAAAGAGAAAGGTACTTAGACACATATTGTATCTTCATGTACCTTCCTTTCTAATGTTTGAATTCCGCTAGGAACTCCTTGTGTCTTGTCCCATTTAGGGAAGACCATGATGACCAATCTGTGCCGCCTTTAGTCATGTAATACGTTATCTCTGCGTTTATTACTGGGTCAAACAATAAAATGTTTGACTTTAGATCAAATTTTTCTTTACGATCAATGCCGAGTTCACCCAACATATTAATCTGAAAAATTCCGTAGGAACTGTCTCCAGTTTTCCTGTTACCATTGTAAGCCATAGGTCTTGCGTTAGACTCTGCCTTAACAATAGCCCAAGCCGTTTTAAGGGCTTTTCCTTCAAAACCAACAGCTGATAGAAGTTCTTTTAGTTCTTCGTCTGTTAGCGTCTCAGAAGGCTTGTATACAGTAGTGCTGTACTTCTCTAAGGTTTCTTTCTTTAGTTGTACTGTTGATTTCACAGGTGTTTCTACCTGCAATGCTTGAGTTGCTGTTGGTCCTGGCTGAACCGTAAATAGAAATAATACTATTACTACTATGTACGACCAACTATTGGCAACTTCGCTCAAGCGTTGTTTTACTTTCTCCATTGGCATTTCCTCCTTTAGAGATAACGAACTCTAAGCATAACATTAATTGCATAACCCTGTCAAGCCAGTCAACTAGAATAAATGTAAAGTATAAATGTCTAGTTTAGTAATAATATTTTAAATTTAAGCATAAAAAAATATATTTTTGCTTCCCATATGAATAGTTGTTTGGTAGAATAGGATCTTCACACTAAATTTAAATTAACCGCTAGGCGGAGAAACAGGTACTATAAATGTCTAAAACTATTGCAAACCCATACGAAAATTTTATTGCGTTATCAAGATATGCAAGATGGATATCAGAAGATAATCGCCGTGAGACTTGGGGTGAAACAGTAGATAGATATTTTAACTTTATGCTCGGCCATCTAGAAAAAAATCATAATTATATTCCAAATGAGAAGCTTGTTGCGGAATTAAAAGAGTTTGTTTTTGAAAGAAATGTAATGCCATCAATGCGTTCTGTTATGACTTCAGGAGCCGCATTGGAAAGAGATAATGTAGCTGGATATAACTGTGCTTTCTTACCAGTTGATTCCCCACGTTCATTTGATGAGACTATGTATATCCTTATGTGCGGTACAGGTGTAGGATTCTCTGTTGAGTATAAGTACATCAATAAACTTCCTGCCGTCCCAGAAACTTTAGAGAAATCAACTACAGTTATTACAGTAGAAGACTCAAAGCAGGGCTGGGCTAAAGCATACCGTGAGCTGCTAGCACTACTTTGGTCTGGACAGATTCCAGCAATTGATGTTTCTAAGGTAAGACCAGCAGGAGCAAGACTTAAGACAATGGGTGGAAGATCTTCAGGCCCACAGCCACTTATTAACTTGTTTGATTTTACAATTGCAAAGTTTAAGAATGCTACAGGAAGAAACCTAAAGCCAATCGAATGCCACGACATTATGTGCAAGATTGGTGAAGTAGTTGTTGTAGGAGGAGTCCGTCGCTCAGCAATGATTTCTCTTTCTAATATTAATGATATTGAAATGGCGCAGGCAAAGTCAGGTAACTGGTGGGAAGCAAGCCCACAACGTGCCTTGTCTAATAACTCTGTTGCGTATTCACGCAAGCCAGAGATGGAGCAGTTTATTGCAGAATGGAAATCGCTATATGATTCAAAATCAGGAGAACGAGGCATATACAATGTGGCCGCAGCTCAAGCCCAAGCAGCCAAGTATGGAAGAAGAGATCCAGATATACACTATGGAACTAACCCGTGTTCAGAGATTATTCTACGTCCTTACCAGTTTTGTAATCTTTCAGAAGTCGTACTACGTGAAAATGATACAAAGAAAGATATTGAACGTAAAGTAGAACTAGCAACTATTCTTGGAACCTGGCAGTCTACTCTTACAGACTTTAAGTATCTACGTAAGATTTGGAAAGATAACACAGAAGAGGAACGCTTACTAGGAGTTTCTTTGACTGGACAGTTTGGGCATAAGTTTATGTCAGGCAAACAAGATTTGGTTGCACTAGAGTCATTCTTGATGACCCTTAGAGAAGCGGCAAGAGCAAAGAATAAAGAAGAGGCTGGGAAAATTGGGATTCCTGAGTCTGCCGCTATTACTTGTGTAAAGCCTTCTGGAACAGTATCTCAATTGGTCGGGGTATCTTCAGGAATGCATGCTTGGCATTCTCCATACTATATTAGAACTGTTCGTGGTTCAAAGGGAGATCCAATTTCTACCTTCCTTAAAGAGGTGGGGATTCCAGTAGAAGATGATGTAATGAAGCCAAACGATACATACGTATTTTCATTTCCAGTAAAGGCACCAGAGGGTGCAATTGTCAGAAATGATCTAACAGCTATTGAGCACCTTAACATTTGGTTGGTTTACCAACGTGCATGGTGTGAGCATAAGCCATCAATTACAGTATCTGTAAAAGAAGATGAGTGGATGGAAGTTGGGGCATGGGTTTATAAGAATTTTGATGAAGTATCTGGAATTTCATTTCTACCGCATTCAGATCATTCATACAAGCAGGCGCCATACCAAGAAGTAGATAAAACAGAATATGATGCGCTTGTTGAAAGAATGCCTAAAGATATTCGTTGGGAAGATTTATCTTTTTATGAAACAGAAGACGGAACTTCTACAAATGCCACACTAGCATGTAGCTCAGATGGAAATTGCGAGCTAGTAGACATTTCTAGTTAAAAGTAGTACAATGTAATTGGGGTAAAACCCAAATTCCTGGGCACAACGCCCAGAAATAGGAGGATCTAATGAAACAAGATCTAAACAATGATGGAAAGGTAACTATGCAAGAGAAAATTCTAGCAGCGTTGGCAAGCTATGGTCGTCACTTTTTGGGTGCAGCCATTGCTCTTTACATGACTGGTAACACTGACCCAGGAGACTTACTCAAGGGCGGAATCGCAGCATGTCTGCCAGTTATTTTGAAGGCACTTAATCCAAACGAAAGCTCATTTGGGTTTACAAAGAAGTAAAAATTTAATATAGATTAGGAGTGCCCTTATGGTAAAATATCCATAAGGGCTTTTCTAATTAGGGGTAACCGTGGCAGCGCAAAAAAACTTTGAAGTTGATCAAAATACTACTTTTTCATTTGTTATTGACTATACCGATAACAATG
>Ga0208852_1000111_pt1 | contig 20786 bp, 42 predicted proteins | sample LakMenEpi18Jun09_FD_150711 | JGI IMG/M metagenome (GOLD analysis project Ga0208852, IMG submission 150711) | Freshwater microbial communities from Lake Mendota, WI - 18JUN2009 deep hole epilimnion ns (SPAdes) | ecosystem: Environmental > Aquatic > Freshwater > Lake > Epilimnion/Euphotic zone ...
AACTTGTTGTATTGTTTATGTTTTTCATGCGGATATTGAATCCAAATTTCAATATTATTATGTTTTATTTTATCAACTTTAAATGTAGCACTCTCATCTCCAGTAATAAATAAAACTACCCTGCCTATCTTACTTAACTCTTCAGATATTTGATCTTCATAATCTATATTCTGTGGTCCAGGAATAACAATAAAGGCTCTATCTTTATTGGGCAAAGTTGTTACTTTTTCTGGCTTAATATTATTTTTATTAAAAAATTCTTTTAATAATCCATAATCCCATTTATCAGCAGCACAATCTTCTTGTTTAACTGAGTAAAGATATGCATTAATCATTTTGTAGACCTAACAAACATCCATTGCGGATGCATATGTTTTGTAAAGATTAAGTTTTTAAATCCTATTTCTTTTAATATATTATCAATCTCAGACTTGGATGTTTGATAAGAGTATGGAGAGTTCTCTTCTCCAATAACAAACTGAAAGAATAAATTTCCACCAACCTTTAATTTTTCATAAGCAAGTTTTATATAATTAATTTTTTCTTGGTGTTCAATATGCTGAAAGACTAACATTGAGTATACAAAATCAAGATTGTCTGCAAGTTCCTGATACCTTATATTATCTCTTTTAGGTGCAAGGTTTATCATTTCATCTGAGATATCTATTGCGTAAAAGTTACAGTTGCTATATTTGTCTGCCAAAGGAACCAAAAGTCTTCCTATTCCACATCCAATTTCTAAAACATTACTCCAAGAGTCATTATTATTTTCTATAAGATTTAAAAATGTTTCAGTAGATGCCCACTCATCTGCAATATATTTATATCTTACATCTGGATCCGCTGCAGCATTATCCCAAAATATTTTAGATTGATTCATAATATAAGTGTACTTCATGTTGATAGTCAAGCAATGTTTCTTTATATCCAAGCCCCCACAACCAAAATCTTAAATCATATAAGTATTCATTCCATTGTTGCATCATAAATTCTGGATGACCAGATAACCAGATCTTAGGCTTAAACTCCTTTAAAACGCCTTCTGCGCCCCTTAAAACACGTCCTTCGCTGCCTTCTACGTCTAAAGAAATTGCCGTAGGAGGCTTAATCCCATGATCATATACACAGGAATCTATGGTAATTTGACCATAGGTATCTCCTTCAAGGTATAGTTCTTTAAATCCATGTGCTGCTTCAATTTCTAAATTTGATTCTGGTGGAAACTCATTATAATAAATACGTGTAAGGTTATTGTTTTTGTCTGAAGCAAATCCAGGAATGCAAACTGTTGGATTTTTTAAATTATTTTCCTTCCAAATTAATGGATAGTGAGACCAAACCTTTGGATTTGGTTCAAATACTACAGTCTCTGCTCCCCATATTTGACAAAGCGCAACCATCTCCCCTTCTTCTCCACCAACATAATAGATTACATCGCCAGGTCCAAGATTGCTATGCATTGATTGCAATCTTTTTTTTTCCCATCCTTTTTCTGTGTACCACTCAGGTCTGTTGGCACGATGCTTTGGTAGTGTTATTTCAAATTCACCGTTAATAATGGCTTTAACCATCTCTGTCATTTTATCCCCCTTATTTTATTATACTTTATAATTTCTGGATTACATACCCCACATGTATTTATTTCTATTTTATTATCAACACTACCCTCAGCGTATGTTGATTTATATTTAAAAGTATTACCACATGTTGTGCAAATAATTGATGTTTCTTTAAAATTTAAATCATCTTTTATTGATTCTTTTTCTATCCACTCATTGTAATAGTCATTAGAAAAATATGTTATATCATTTTCTGGATTATTAAATGGGTGTTCATATGTGTTAAGGAGATGTTCTCCTGTTCCAGGAACTTTGCCCCATTTTCTTTCATAGTATTCTCTATGATGTGAATTATCTGTATTAATTTTGTTTAACTTCAGGCTATGAGACATTATTGTATCTTTTACATCAACCAATTCTTTTGTCCAAAGAAGCATTTTTTCAGAGTTAACAACAAATTTTTCATCATCTGAAAATACATATGGAAAGGCTTTTTGAATTCTGATACTAAAATCAAGATCATCATATCCATATGGAGTAAAGTTAGTATCCCATTTTCCAACTTTATCTATTACATCTTTATGAAAAGCAATTAGGTGCCATCCAAACACCCCCAGACTTTCTACAATTTTATATTTAGTACTTTTAAGTTTTTCTATAAAATCTAAACCACCAGGATTGCCAAAACGAATTGCTGGACTAATGATAATAAGCCATTCAGATTCAGTTTCATACATTTTGTCAACGCCAAGATTGTGACTTGCCATTGCTCCAATATTATTTATAGTGTTATCAACTTTTAGAACATTTTCAAGTTTACATGTTGCCATAAACTCATCCATTATTGACTGAACTGTATAGGGCACTAGTGCTACATATTTCATTTCTGTAACCATTCTATTAATGATACTTTTGGCATCCATCCAGTTAAATCTTTAAACTTGGCATTAGACGCAAGAGTTTCTTGCACTTCACCAATTCTTGGCGGGATAAATTTAATATCATTTGAGATCATATTGGCAATATCAAGTATAGAATAGTTGCTTCCATAACCAATGTTATACATTTCACCAAAACCATTTTCTACATAAGAAGCAAGAATATTTGCACGTACAACATCTGATATATGGGTAAAATCCCTACGTTGAGATCCATTTCCAACAACTGTTAATGGTTTGCTCTCTTTTTTTTGTTTTAAGAATAAACCAATTACTGGTGCATATTGACCTTTTAATGGTTGTCTGTCTCCATAAACATTAAAATATCTAAGAGAAATGGTCTTTAATCCATAAAGATTATGATAAACTCTTGCAAGATTTTCACCAAAAACTTTGGCAGCAGAGTATGGAGTTAATGGATCAGGTGTTTGTGTTTCTTGATTAGGAAGCAAAGCCTTTTTACCATAAGCAGAGGATGTACTTGAATAAACAAATCTTTCTACTTTATTAACCCTACAAAGTTCAAGCACGTTTGCCGTTCCCACTGCATTTGCCTGAATAGATTTTTTAGGATTTAATATTGCTGGCTGTATTCTTGCATCAGATGCAACATGAAAAACACAATCAACACCATTAAAAAGTGGTGCAATTAAATCGTAATCACAAATATCATATTTATAGTTTTGTGCTTTATCATTCCAATAGAATTGCTCATGACATTCTGCAGACTCATTATCAATACAAATAACATCATGACCAAGACTAATTAACTTATCAACAAGGTTTGATCCAATAAAACCAGCACCACCAGTAACTAGGTATTTCATTTTATATTTAACGTTTCTAGTATTGTAGACCATCTATTAACATACGTGTGTTCCCGTTTTGTTCTTTGATGACCAGCAAGTCTTATCTTTTCTCTATCTAGTCCACCAACAATATAATGATCTATTTTTTGTTTAAGATCATCAAGATTACCGTGTTCATAAAATATAATTTCTTTACTATCTTCAAAATATTCCTCAAGTCCTTTTATACGGGGATAAATAGTAAAGCCACCACGACCAGTACTTTCAAATAATCTATCACTAGTATAATATGGATAATTAAAATTTATGTTTAGACTATCACCTATTGCTATTTTGCTTTTTGCATAAATACGATTAAGAGCATCACCACGAATTGTTCCAGTATCGCCATCACCACCAACATGCAAAAACCTTTTGCCATATGTTTTTCTTAAAAAGTCTATCAGTTGGGGACGGTACTTGTGTTCTGGATGATAACCTTTGCTACCAACAAAAATTATTTCATGTTCAAAGTTGTATGGATCATAGTCTTGATGGATATAGCATTCCTTATCATATACTCCAGCAGGCAGGAAGTGACCCTTTACGGTTGTGTTTTCATTAAACCAATCACACATTAATTTATCTGTAGCAAAGAAGTGACCAATATTTGTATAGAAGTCATCATTCTTTAAATCTTTTTCACGTTCAATGCCAAACCATAAATCTAAATGATAAGTCATAGTTGGTATGTCAGCAGCCTTTAATTCTTTTAATACATCTGTCATTGACTTAGATCCTGGAGTTTGCCACTTATGTGTATGAACCCAAATAAAAAGATCTGATTCTAATGATGCTTTTAAGATTTGTTCGCTTGTTGCCTTTTTTTCCTGCAGTTTTTGAACGGTATGACCAAGAGACTCTAATGACTTAGCATGATGATTCTCACTACTATAAGATACCTCAAAGTTACCAAGAAATACTATATTAGCCATTAGATTGTCTCATTTTGACCTCTAGCAATTGCAGCAGATGCTTCAAATGCTTTTTTTGTTTTACGAGATTTTAACCATCCCCTTGTTTTCCAAAGAGGAATTGTAGCCTCAATGTCGTTAGCAATCTGTTCTCTAATTTCTTTTACAGTAAAAACAATAAAGTTCCAGACTTCTTCTTTTTGTTTATCTGTAAGTTCTTCTGTCCAGTTACTCATCTTCTTCCTCAAATTCTCTTAGAGCATTACTATTGCTAAAACAACTATTACAATCGTTATTTATTAATTTATTCCCACAATAACTGCAAAACATACTACTATCATATCAGATTTCTACCTGAAAGACTGTGGACTTTTTCTAGGTGTTAGGACTAACCAGTGCATTTGTTTAAACCTGCCCTCTGAGCATAAAAGCCACCTAAAATTATCATTTATTGTATTTATAAGTGGTAGGTCTGGTATAGTCTTGGTTCTATTATGAAAATAATTAATATCAAAAAAGTTGCTACAGTAGTCTATTATATCTTTGTACTTATTACTTAAATCATTTTCTTCATGTATTTCTACAATTAGTGTAGAATTTTTGCAGGCTTTTAAAAAACTATATGTTAGTAGGTCAAACTCTGCCCCCTCTATATCTATTATAAAAATACCAGAGCCTTGATTTTGATCATTTAATATACTATTAATTTTTGACAAGGTTGCCTCAGAGTCTACATACACTGAATCTAATACATTGTTTATTTTTGCATTTTCTATCATCGCATCTCTACTTTTTTCATTAATTTCAAATCCATAGGCTCTATCTACAATGCCTGCAAAAACTGAGCCAACAACATAATAACCATCGGCAGCCCCAATATCAATTAAAAATTTATACGATCCCTTAGTTTTATTTAAAAATTCTAAAATGTCCTGCTCATATGTACCTAAAAGTTTTGAACTCAAATCCTGAGTTCCACTCCATTCGGAAGATCCTGGAAGGATGCATCCCTTGAATACATTATCTTGTATTACTCCATTGAAGGATGAATGCATTACCCTGCCTAATTCGGATCTTATTTCATATAAAATATTGTTATAAAAATCAGAAAGCATTTAGCAGTCTTCGTTTGTTGATATATAGACGCCTTCTTTTGTACTCCAAGATCTTCCATATATGGTATGTCTGTTTCCATTAGTAACTTTAGTGATTCTATGTTCAAATTCTTTATAAATTGGAATATTAATCAACATCCCTTTTTCTGGTTTTATTTTATAATTTTTATTTTTAAATTCTAAAATTCCACCATCAAAATTATCATTAATATAAACATTAAAAGATGCAGTTATAAAACCTTCACTAAGAATTTTTTTGTTTTGAGTTTTTGAATGATGAACAATGATTCTTTGTACATCCTCTTCATCACTTTCATCTCTTTCATAATGCCATGGCATTGCCCAGTCAACATTTTCACCAAGATCTTCAATAATTTTTTCATCGGGAACTTCAAAAAAGGATTGAAGAGTCATAGCGCCAACAAAGACTGGGGGGAGAACACTTCCAAGTCTTGCGTCCATAAAATGATTATATGGTCTTTCACCAAATTCTGATTGTAGGGTTGGAACGAGCATATTTCCGTTATTATCATATTCTGCAATATATCCCAAAAATTTATTTTTTATGTTGCCACCATAAAAAGATCTCATTGTTGTATACCAGTCTTTAGGGTCATTAGCCTCTTTATTTAGCCATTCTAACTCTTCTTTAGATAAAAAATTTCTAATTATCCATAGATCTTTTTCTATATATTCTTTTCTTGGCTCCCAAATTTCAGCCAATTTTTGAGAATCTAGTTCTTTATAAGATTCAGGATTATAAAACATTTACCCATTTACCTTTTCCATTATGCGCTTAATCATATCATCTCTTTCTTGAAGGGATAGGGTAATGCCTGTATCTATCTCTGTCATTGAAATGGCTAAATCAATTAAGTCTTTATTCATATGCTTGATTTAAAAACTCATCTGCCCAAAAGTCTGTTAAGGATTCATAACCTATATCATTAAAATAATATCGGTTTTTTATAAGACTATATGTCCAGCCTTTCCAAAGGTTGGTTTCTTCTTCTGCCCAAGTTAAGTTATTTTCCATTAAATAAGTCTATCAGATTTTGACTAATATGTAAAGTCAGACTCTTTAAATGCTATAATTAAATAATGAGCGTAGTAACAGTAAATAATGTATTTTCTGAGGAACAACTACATACCCTACATAATATAATTAATCATAAAGGTATGCCGACCTCTGAGTTGCATAGTGAGTTTCCACATGACCACACAAACTGTGATCCAGTTCCTGAAATATATGACCCAACCACTGGTATTGATAGAACGGTAGGAAGAATCCAGACTGGCCGTATTGATAGTTATTTACCTGATGATATTAAAAGCAGAATGCTTCAAATTGTTGATGATATATTAGGTGAGCCATGTGCTATTGCCCATGCCCTACACTCAATTTATAGCAACAAGTATGGTACCCCAAACCTTCCCCCACATTTTGACGGGGACAGCAATGATCTCATCATAAACTTTCAACTATCAGCAAATACCAAGTGGGATCTAGGTATCAATCATGACCTATATTCTTTAGAAGATAATGAAGCATTGGTATTTAATGCTAATACGGAAATACACTGGAGACCACATAAGGTATTTAATGACGGAGAGTATGTTCAAATGATATTTATTAGATGCCATAAGGTTAAAAGCAAATCCAATTTTTCCTATATGTACAACACACCATCAATAGATATAAATAAGATTTTTGCGGACGCAAATAAGGTTAGAGATTCGCTGTAAGGTTCGGCGCAAAATAGAATAACAAACCTTCCTATGCCCTAACAGGGCACTATCGGTTACATTCCTTCATATGCCTAGATAATGATTCAAAGGCAAAGATACCCCATCTAAGTTCCCATTGTTTATTACAGGTAGGGCATGTGATTATTCTTGACATATATCTATTATCTCAAATTTTGCGGGGGAAGTCAAAAGATACCCATTACCCCTAGTGTAATAACAAACCTTATATCCCAGATATCCCTGATACCTAGATATCCCACATATCCCCAATACAAAGGTTTGACCATATGTCCAATTACACTGGTTTGATATGGACAATATGGAGCCAGGGCGATGGTTTGATACCCGCTTAAATAGGGCTTAAAAGGCTGATTTGAAGGTTTGTAGGGTTTGGCATAAGCAAATTAAATCTTACTGATATTTTTAATATGTAGTCTTGGTGGAGGAAAGTGGAGGATAGTGGGTGATTGAGCGTTTTTATAGATGGCGTCGTAATCCTCTGGCGGCCAAACCTTCATATCCCAAACCTTCCAAACCTTCCTATCCCCATATCCCGCATGCATTATATCCTCAAAACCCTGGTTTGTCAAACCTTTATACCCTAAAAAACCCCTATAAAAATGTAGCAAAATGCCAGAAAAAAATCTAGAAAGGTTTGATATTTATTTAAAAAACCAGGAAAAAGTTTAGAAAGGTTTGGTATTTATATAGATAATTTTGGGCATTATAAATCCCGCTTCTTAATGTCTGTTAGTACTATTATTTATTGCGGGGCGGGAATTTAAAGAGAGTTCGTAATACCCTTATAGGTATAGTAACAAACCATAATAACTTCTTCTCTAAACTCCTTTGCATTCTTAACTCTGGAGATTCATTTTTATAATGAGAAGATTGAAAGTATGGACTAAACATCTGGTTTGAGAAATGTCTTGGACTCATATACAAATTATAACATTCTTTTAAGGTTTGAAGGTTTGAAAGGTTTGTTAGGAATCTGGAAAATATTCTATCTTTCGTAATCTTCTACGATCTGGGATTTTTTTAAAATGGTTCTTAATGTTTTTTAGTAAAATGGTTTGAAGGTTTGATAAGTATGGCCCGAGCAAACCCCTACACCTGACCGCCTAATATTTCATCAAGACTTTTCCACTCTTTATCCTCAACAGCAAGAGAGGCAATAAATAAGTCATAGGTTTCATTTATATAAACCTCTGCCTGGTTAGTAGGTAAAACAATTTCATTCATTAAAAAATATGCCAATGGCAAACCAAGGTCATTGTATTCTATAAAATCCTGTAACTCTTCATCATCACGGTAGTTCATCCATAGTTCAGCAAGGATTGTTATTTTATTCTCAAAGACATTACCTGCCGTTGCCATAGTAAGCACCCCTATCTAATTGCTCAACTTCTTTATTATACTGCATGGACTCTAATACTTCATTAGCCCTTGAATAAATAATATGAGGAGAGCCTTTTGCTAAATAAAATCCTATGGCTTCTAAGTCAAGAGTAAAGTCAGAGAGCAGGGTTGTAATCCTGTTGGCTATCTTTTCCTCTTTACTTACTGCCAGCCTAATAGACCTACGCATAAGCCTCATACCCCAATTCTATCAAAGAGAGAGGGAGAGCGCAACCCACCACAGTTCACGCCCTCCCTGTATTAACTAGCGAGAGGTGACCCCTACCTCCGCTGTTGATGATGCCCCCACAGTTGAAAGGAGACTGCTGGGCAAATGATAGTTAACGAATTCCCCAATTGAATGAACACCTGTCTCATCATTAATAGTATTAGTAGTCAGGTCAATCATTATTGGATGGTCCATAAAATCTAGATTGTTAGGGTCGCAGGCATATAGTCCAAACCCTGTCTCATCCAGAATAGAATCCTTTAATAGATAACTGACAGCCATGCGGGTATAGTACTCAGTATCATTGTTACGTACCGCTGCATGCTGCAGGGCCTGAGCAAGGTCTGAATGCATAGAGTCTTCACCCCAGTGACTGTATAGCGCTACTGCTAGATCTTCTCTTTGTTTAAATACAAATGTACAGCGTGCTCCCACTATTCTTCCTCATTCTTTTCTACTAGAAACGGTACGATTGATAATTGGTTTGATATCTCATTAAAGATACCATCTTCATCTTCATTGTCAGTCTCATACTCAAAATTCATGTAATCGCCTGTTGGTTCAAATATTACTTCAATTTCCCATCTAGCCATTACAATGTCTCCTCAGATTGTACTGATTCAATTAGGTCCCATGCAATTCCTGATCCATCTTCAACTGCAACTGCATACTTATCTAGGAATTCGCTTTCAGCAATGTTTCTAGCGTCAATCTCATCTTCCGCTTCCTCAACACGAAAAGATTTGATAAGTTGGCCTACCACTTTAATATCATAGGTTGGCATTGTTTTGGGTCTCCATTTCCTCTATCTCTTTCATTTCCTCAATTGTAGCGCAACCAGCGCATTTTTCCAAATCCTCAAACTTGTCATAATGAAAGGTAGCAGATTCATCTTCCCAAACCTCATCACAGTTAGGACAAATATACATATCCTCACCACTGATCTGTATCTGATAATCCTTGCTACCATTAAAAGGAGCGGTAGTTACAAAATAACCAATCCTATTAACTACACGCATACCTTGAAATATATAGGTACCGCCATTGTCTCCATCACAATAAGTCCATATCCTATTAGGCTCTTGCGCTTTAACAAAGTCTAATTCTGTACCATAGGTTTCAAACATATAGCCTTGATCACCATCACTAAATGATGCATCAGGATCTATGTGGTTTGGTAATGGTTTAAAGGTATCAAACCACTCTTCCTCTGTAAGTTCTATTAGGTCATTCATCGTTTGTTCTCTTCAGTGTAACCAGTAAGGCCACCACTAACTGCTCCTAGAGCAATCACAATCAGAAATAGTATAAGTACAAATGTCATTAGGTCTCCTTAGAAGTGGAAATCAACTGGTACTAGATATTGTAGCGAAGCCTGCTCAGGTTTGTCAAGTCGTTCTTTAAGGTAAATAACTTCAGCGATATTTTCTTCAAGGTCGTAAAACCCACTATCAGGTATCCAACTACCCATTAGCATATTTGCTGCTTCTTTAATAGCATAGATATTCATTAGTTTGTTACCGTCAAAATGATTGCCTGGTCTACCACCCTCTGAGGCATAGTCAACCAAATCACTAATAAACCTATCAGTGTCAATCGTTTTGATTGCTCTGTTTACGGCTTCAGCCTTCCACTTAGCAATACCATTTACTGTTTCTTGGAACTTTTCCTTGTCTTCAGAAAAGCCCAGTACATCAGTAGGGTCATCGTTATAACCCCCCATAAGGTTGTTTTCACTTTCTTTGTTGGCATTGGTACTCCACCTTCCTCCTCCTACTACATGCCAGTCAGACCAATCTGCTGGACTATATCCGTCTTCTCTTGATAAGGATACGACAACCTTATCAAAGGCTTGTTGCTTGTTATCTGCTTCAACTGCTATATAGTGCAGGGTATGCATAGGTCTCTTTCTTTAGGTTATGATATAAGTTTACTTTACCCTGTTCAATTTTGCAAGTTATATCAATGTGATCTTAGTCATAGATATCTTTCTCACCTGTCTGCCTATTATGAATTGCGTATGATCCGCAGGTACAGTTAAAATATCCTGGAGCATCATCACACTCCCATTTATGCTTATGCATCTATACCACCATACTCAAAGATAACTCCAAAGGTAGTACATAGTCTGCAATCACAATCGCCATTAGACATTTGTGATATATATTCAAAATGGTCTAGGTTTTCTTCCCATATGGTTTGGCATAGTTCGTCTATAGTGTAAGGTTTGTAATTTGTGGTCATGGATTAATTATCCTACAAAATGGGAAAAATGTCAACACTACGTAATAAGAAAATGGGAAAAATATCATGATAACGTAATAGAATTATAACAAAAATGTTACACTCGGGCTGGCGATCCCAACGGGACTTGAACCCGTAGCCTTTACCGTGACAGGGTAACGATCTAACCAATTGATCTATGGGACCAGCGGAGCAGTTTTAAATCATGCTCAGGATTTTTTACTAAACTAGTTGCAAAGTATTTTGCACAACAGTTAGCAAACGATTTTTCTCTGCGTTAGTTGCAGGGTCAAATCCACTAGCAGCAGCAAACATGCTTTCGCCATTACCACCACGAGCAGTACGATACCAGTCTAAACGCTCAGTTAGTGCATTAAATGCGCCCCAAGCATTACCTGAAATCATTCCGTTATATTCGCCAGTATAAATATCATTGATGATATCTACCTTGTTTTCCCACTTCTTGATTGCGCCCTTAGTGTCTAACTCTGGCTTAGGATAAGCAGCAAGAATGATATCGTTAAAATCTTTTGCGGAGATTTCTTTTTGTATCATTGCATGAGCCATCTTATCAAATGCATCCATGTAAGAGTTAGCCATGCCTAGTGCTTGACGAGCAACGGCAACCTTACCTTGAGCAGTTTGGGTATGACGGATTTTGAAAGATTGTTTAACGCCATCTTTTTTCTTAGTGCGGTTAAGTGCAACATTAAGAGTATTAGCGCACACAACACGAACAGGTGTTATACTTGCTTGAATTGCAATAGAGCCATCATGTGATGTATTGATAAGCAAATAAGTCTTTACCTTATCTGCCACACCGCTAGGGTCTAATACAGTTTCACGCTCCAATGCAAGAGAGCCAAATACTACACGACCACCCTTGAGAGAGCCAGCAGTTTCCCAACGACCGCCACCATCAAGAATATTATCACCAAATGAAAACAAATCTTCATTTTGTAGGGGAACATATCGCTCACCAACAATTCCCAAAACATCAGTTTGAGATTTATCAGTAGGGTTTGTACGAACGACATATTGATAAGACTTATCAGATACTAGAGTTGATGGAATTTCCAAATCCTCTAATCTAACATTCCAACCATTTAAGTTAGCAGCAGCAAGCATTTCGCTAGTGTTTTTCTCAGTATCAAATACGGTACCAAGATTATGCCATGCAGGTTCACGAAATGATGCAAAACTTGCAACACCATTTTGTGATTCTAATTCATGAGCCATTTTTATCCTTTCGTTGTTTTAATTAAGTTTAGCAGTCATCGCTGACAATGTCAACTAGGATTGGGGGAAATGGTTTAATCTTCTTAAATGGTATAAATCGGACATTTCAGGCACCCCGAGCATTTTAGTAGGACAGTTTGAGATCATGTCCAGGATCTTGATAGCCCCCTATCAAATTTAGTAGTGGTCCTCCAAAGATACTTCATCCACGGTAAGATCTGCGTCATACTCATATGAACTTAGATCAACATCAATTGTTACATTGCTTAGATCAAAGTCTTCAATCTCTGACAGTGGAATATTAATTGTTCCGCTGAATGAGACTGTACCTTGAACTTCAATCTCTTTAGTTGGATTAAATCCAAAGTGTTCTATGATTGCCTGCAGCACTTCTTCTTTAGTATAATTAGGGTTATACCATTCTGTAACTTGCTCCTCTAACCAAAGAATATCTGAGCGCTTTTGAGATAGTTGATCAGCATAAGATCTTGATTGATGTAGTTGCCACTCAATGTCAGTGACCTTATCAGTCATAAATGTATTTTCTGCAGCAGCAGCGTATGGTTCTGGAACGTATTTATACGTAACCAGTAAATTTGGATTGTAGGGTACTGATAGTTGTTCTTGTGTCATTACTTCGCTCATAGGGGTTCCTTTTCTGTTAATACAATAATATCAGGATGATTGGGAAAATGCAACTGCAGATCTTAATTAGTCTCACATAATGAGATGTGATTTAGATCACGCCCCTCGGGTTTTTGCGGGAGATAAATTATAGTTGGGGTGGGGACTTAAGTGATTACACGACACAAACCCACCCCAAGATTATTTATTTAGTTGTGCTTACCATAGCAAGGCGTTGTGCGCCATTTGCTAACTTTAGCGAAACCCTAGTTGTTTTAGAGTTGATAGGTGAGAACTTTACAATTCTACCTGTGATACCAGTTTTGCTTGTGGTGAATAAATCACCGATTTGGTATGTGTATCCGCCTAGTGTCATTTGTGTTGCCTTTCGTTTGTGGTGGTTGCTTACTTATTTAGTCTAACATATTTTGGGGGCATAGTCAAATACCCCCAAACTATTACAAGTATCTTGCGATAGCGTTATATGTGCTAGTATTAACTGTTTCCTCGTCGGTCATCTTGAGAATACGAATAGCGTTCTCAATTTCCTCTTTCATTTCACGATAAGTATGAACATAGATTTGCTCAAAATTACGCTCAGGCTCTTTTGGAAAGTCTGCCTCATCTGTGATTAAATCAAAATCAACATTAAGGGTTTTATTCCAAGCACGATAGTTTGTGCGGAGGTTTTCAGCCTTTGAGATGTTAGCAGTAGCAAACTTAGCAACTTCTTTACGCCATTTTTCCATTTGCTTTTGATACTTTGCTTCTAGTTCATCTTGATTTGTGTAGTCAGCATTTACCTGTGCTAACTTTGTTTCTAAGGCTGTAATAACCTTAGCAGTAGCGATTTTAACGCTGATGGGTTTGCTTCTTGCCATTGTGGTGGTTTCCGTTTCTATTAGTTGTTGAGGGCATAGTTGAGCAGTTTTAGTAGTCATGCTCAGGACTTTTAGCCACTAGGCTAATCTTACTTTGCTGTCCAAGTTGTCCAGCGAGTTTTACCATTTAGGTCTAACTTAACACGAACATTACCATTTGGTTGTGGCACGATTTCTTTAATCACACCAGTTTCCTTTGACTTTTGTGTTGTGTAGGTATCGCCTACTTTGTATAGAGAGTTTGCTACGGACATGGTTCTCCTTCTTGTTGGTTTTTGCTTACTGTATAAGTCTAACATTTTTGCTAATAAATAGCAAGTTATTTTTCTAATAATCTCATATTTTGAGATGTGATATCTGTGATGTATCTTACACCAAGATACCGAAACGGACAAAACGGACATTACTCATGGCCTAATCCCGCTGATAAGATAATGATAAATAAGATAATGATAATTGCTAACTCCATACACCCCTACTTCTTAGATGATGAGAATACGATATCGCTCTTAGAGTATACACACAAGCCGCATGACACGCAAGCGCTTCCAGCATTTGAGATAAGGGGTATGGACTTTAGATTCTCAGGGCACTTAGCACCAGGGCGATTAAACAACTCTTTCATATCTGCTTGACCTATAGCAAAATTTTGTGCAAGGTATGCAAGGCGTATGCCATGATCTTTCTTTAAACTAACACCTATCTCTTTATTCTCACTATCTGTTGAATAGTATAAAGATAGATTAGGTATACCCTTAAGCATTACCGCTGCAGAGTGTACTCTAGTGTATACCCAAAATTTAATATCTGTATTAGTTAAGATGACATATTGCCATGCACGTGTATAGGTATCATTAAAGAAATCACCGTCCCAATGAATGCGAAATAGCAATGGGGCATTTTTCTTTTCACAATCTTTTCTAAAATCATTAATCATATTCTCTAATAGATCAACCATAGTTGGCTCATCTGCATTACGTAACAATTCCCAATTGTGTAGGAGGTTAGTCTTTACTCCTTTGAATAACTTTTCAAGTTTTCCTGCGTAGCAAACACTTTCACAAACACTAGTGGCACCAGGACATGAATATGCTTTTCCAGCAGGTAAACCAAAAGTGTTGGCAATGGCTGCTTGCTTTCCATTTTTTGTAACAAGATTAGCAACTTTCCGATCATAAGATCTTTTTAACTGTGGTGGTATCATATAAAAATTTTAGCATGAAATGGGAAAAATATCAAGTACCCTTAATTAGCCCAAATCGGACAAATCGCCCCCTCGGGCGCCCCTTACTGCAACATCATTAAATCAAATTGATCGTATTCGTCAACTTGAATAGTTTCTCTTTCACCAAAATCATTTACAACTTCTAAAGTATAACCATCAGGTAATGAAACTATATCTACAATAGACACAACTTCATCGCCAATTAGAATACAATCATCAACTTCTAATTGACCTGAAGTTAGTAAATCAACTTTAACATAGTCCACAATCTGAATAGTATCATCATTTTCTAGATCAATCATATTAGTCCTCATCTACTGGGTCAATAAACCAATGCAGGTGGTGTCCATCAACAATAAACTTCGCTGGTGCTTCTGACTTACCACGCCAAGTAATCTGAAAGTCATTTACTTTTGGCAGGGTAATCATGCGGTCATAGTCCTCATCATAGTATGCGTCAATAGCCTCAATGCAAGGTGCAACCATTTCTGCGGGTACTGGTGGATAGTGATTACCACGCAAGTGATAAAGTATTTGAGTTTCTAAATCTAATACGGAATCTTTAATTCCTATCGCTGTTATTGATCCCATTATTTAATTACGACCTTTCCATTACGATAGAAAGTTTTAGTATACATCTTGCCTAGTGGGTCAGACAAGTTATAGGTTGCGTATTCTTTAGCGTCGCCAAAGTCCACGCATTTATCCCATGCGCTAACTGCCTCTAGCATATCGCTAACTCGCAGGGTATTGATTAACTCTCCATCATATGAAGTAGTAAGTGAATAGTTATATTCCATTATGCGTTCTCCTTAGTTTTGAATAATTGGTGGTATTCCTGTATTTCATCAGCAGGGATATTGTAAGGATTACACTCACACGCCCATACATCATAGTCTATAGCATTTCCTGTGAATTGCCAACCTGCGCCATAGCACTCATCATGAGCAAGTATTCCCATTAAAGTATCTTTGAACTTTCCCATTAGTTTTCCTTTCGTTATATCTTTATCCTATCAGTTTAGTCTGACATTATCAAACGCCACGCCGCAAGGATCTGGGGAATCTAGGGTGTGTTTTTAATCACACGTAAAGCCTGTGGATAACCTGTGGAAAACCCCCCGAGGATTTTTAGAACAAATGTTCGGACAGTTTTAAATCTTGTCCAGGATTTTTATTTATACTTTAAACATTTCAGAACCAACAGGAATTAAACCAATCTCATCAATTCCGCAAGCCTTCTCAAATCTTGCGAAATCAAAATTTTCATTATCAGATTTAAACCACTCAGCAAATTCATTTACTAAATCCTCATAAGTGGTTTGTGGAATTTCATCAACAAATCCATTTAAAATATTTGCGGTTTTGATATAGTCTTTTCTAGTCATTAGAATAAATCTCCTAACACAAAATTTTCGCACTCGCATTTTTCTACATCATAGTTCAGGTTATCTCCCCAAAAGATTAACCCTGAACCTGAACACTCATCACAATCAAAGCGCATTACAGAATTTATCATTATGCTAACGCCTTTCCTCTAAGTGTTCCACGAATACCCAAAGCGTCGCAATCTAATTTAACAGATACGCCAACAGGTAATTGGTTTGGATATTGGTTAATAAAATCAGCGACCTGACCTTTAGTAGATAGGTTGATTTTTTTTACAGCACCATTGAAGGTTTCTAGTTTTACAGTGTAAGTCATTTCTGACCACCTTTCGTTTATTTGTTTATTGTTGTAAGTTTAACAGATTTAGCAGACATTATCAAATCCAAAATCGGACATTTAGGACATTGGGGGTGTGAGATACCTCACAAAGCCCCTTCCTGAAATAAGCCTAGTTCTAACTCTAGGAGAGTTTCTGCGGGAATATCTGAAAGATCCAGCCACCCAGCACCCTCAGAGTTCATGGTGAAAACCTCTATGTATCCCATTATTCACCAACCTTCACCGCAATTGTGCGGTATTTATTACGCAAAGTATGAGGAGAAAAGATTTCTACCAAATACGCTTCCGTATTTTCTCCATACCAAATTGGTTGATTAGATTTCTCTGCTGAGATAATTTCTCCAGACAAAGTTTTTGAGTTATAAGTTTTTCCCACTAGGAGATTTTCTATTGTGTATAAGTTAGCCATTATAGCCACTTCCTTTCTTTATTTTCTTACTTGGTAAGTCTATCAGAATTAGCAGACAAAAGCAAATCGCCACGCCGTAAATCTCAGAATATGGACAAGATTTCATGTGATCTTAAGCACATTGCGACACGCCGTCAGCGCCGAGGTACTCGGGATTTTTTATTGCAATTTATTTTTATGTTTTATTTTTCTGGAATACTTTTTTTTATTTGGAATTGCAGTCGCAGCATTACTACGACGCAACTCTTGAATACGAATTATTTTATTTTTTATTTCTTTTAACATTTTATTATTCCCAACAACTAGAACATTTAACAGTTAAGTATTCTGCTTCATCAGCAGGAAGCGATAGCACAAAGCCATCGCAAACTTTACAAAATAAATCTATCATTTACTTACCAACTTTCCAAGAAGTCCAATAAGACATGAAGTCATTATCCTCACGATAGTGAGAAGTTATATTCTGCTCACAATTCTCGCAGAAGGTAAATCTTTCGTCATTGACGATAGAGATAGCATTTTTATTAGGTGTATGCTTACACACTTTATTTAGTAGTGAATTCATTTTGAATTCCTTTCGTTAAGAGATTTACTTATTGTTCAATCTTTATACTTAGTATTCTAACAGACACCACTGACATTTTTGGGTAGGCAAAACGGACATATAGTACATATGCCACTGTGATGTACGCCATGTGGATAACTTAAGCGTAAATTCGTAGTGTGATATAGATCATGTGGATAACTCAAAAAAGCCCGAGCAAATGTCCGATTTGTCCTGTTTGTCTATGTGGTATAACTCACATGCGACACGCCGTATCAGGATTTGACTTTTGGAGTTATCTCTGATAGTATTACCATACAAGAAAATAAAGAATTAGGTATGAGCCTAGCAAGTAAGCCTCTAGTAGAGGATGAGCCTAGCGAATAAGACCTCCACAAGTGGTGTAGATCACATCACGACACGCTAGGGAAAGCCCCTAAAATGTCTGACCCCCCTGCTAGACTAGGGGGTATCAAAAGAAAGTTATCTAACGAAAGGATAAACTAATGATAAAGAATAACCCTAACAATACAATTATTGAGGATATTAGAAAAGCCCAACAGGCTAAATACAATAAAGAGGATAGTGCTATTCTCTCAGCGATAGAAGGTCTATCACTTGCTAACTACTATTTAACAAATACTTTCAATGTAGAGGAGAATAACTAAATGAAAATCACTTACACAATTTGGCAAGGTAGCATTATGAAAGGTCGCCTAACCGCTAAGAGCATGAAAGAGATCATCGCTCTAATTGATGAACTAAACGAGGGTAAGCCACCTCTAAAGTTTGAGTATCTTGTTCATCAGATTGAGCAGGTAGCATAGTGGAGTTTTATTTAGATCTAGAAATGGTTAGCCTATATGCTGATAGCATTGGGCTACAGATAAACATTCCTACTTGGTTATTAGTAGGTGTTGTTGGATTTATTTATTCTATTAGATTAATTAGAAAAGATAAGTAAGTGGCAGAGTATTCTGCTGAACAATTAAAACGCAAGGCCCATCTAGAGAATGGTGGGACGCTTGCGGATTATGATAGGAGCCACTACCTAGAGTAGTGTGCTCACTATTTTTTTTGTTTTTTATTTTTTAAATTACATATCGTACATCTAAGAAAAATATTCAGATTTTATGAAAATGAAAATTTTTTCAGATTTGAGGTATAATAAAATATGACCTATTGCAATCACATATACGAATACGCTAATCCAGGACCTTGTGGAAAGTGCGGGTATACAACACACGATCCTGATTGGAATAGAATAAACAAGTTATATTCAGAATACAAAGAAAGGGTAGGATTCTTCTACAACACCAGTCACTGGTGGAGTATATGATAAAATAAATACATGAAACCTAATTGGACAAAGTGTTACTTTTGTAGTAATGAAGGCATATACCTACAGCCACATGACTATAAATTAATTGATGTTTGCAAAAAACATTTTACTATGGCGCTGTCCTCATGACCCAATACAAGGTTTTTGATGAAGCAATTATTCTAACGGTAAAAACTAAACGACCTGAAAAGTGGTTGCTGTTAGATAGAGAAACTGGGCAGGTATATCAAGGAAATCCTAAAGGTCATTGGGATGTACTTAAGCCATACATAAAAGAAGGGGAATAAAATGAAAACAGGATTAATAGCATCTGCGCTATTGGTAGCAGTATTACTTTTATTAGCAAGACTACAATCTAAACACTCCAAGTATTGGTTTAAATAAAGTGCCATTCCTAGAGAACCTTGAATCTAGTTTTCCAGAGTCCTGGTCAAGACAAAGACCAAAAGGGTATGAATCCTCTACCTACATTGCCACAAATAATGGTTTGGCATTAAAGGTTTTTCAAGAGTTCTGCTGCGATAGTTGTTCTTGTAGATCTGAAAACGATCATAAAAAAGAAAGCAACTAACTACCACTTACCTATTGGACATTTAGACTTTTCCAGCAATGTCTTTAATTTCATAAAGCATCCGCACTTCTTACAGGTCTGAGTGTTTGCTCTAAACCAGTCACAGCCCTTACAAATTCCTAAGCGGTATTCAACAATCTCTTCTGGCGACCTAGGTGATCCATTAACTAAATCCCAAGGCTTAGAGTCATCGCTCAATATTTTTCCAGATCAAATTAATAATACCAATTACACAAATCATTAAAACGCTAAACAATAAGAATCCCATATTTAAATTATATCCTATCCTAATATTAATTAATATAAAAGATGATATACTATCATCATGAGCGAACAACTTAGATTATGCTGTGGAGATTGTACTTGTACAACTGCTCATTCAGCACTTCCAATTGGTCCAAATGGTGAATGGATTACAATTCCAGAAGGACCTAATGTACCAACTTCATCTGAAGAAGAAACACCTGCTGAGGAAGAAACACCTGCTTAGTAATAAGTAAACTTTTTACTTATACTTAAGCAAGTAAATTCTTTTCCTTCATTCTGTCATACAGGTTTGTTGCAATAAGTTTTAATGAAGGTTGGCTATCTGCCATAGATTGCTTAATCTGCTCTTCTGGCATATTTCCCATTTTACATAATTCAAGATTATCTTCATTAATGCTATCTACCACAAACTCTACAAATTCATCTTTTGTCATTTTTCCCACTCCTTAATTTGTTTTAATTAATTATACCAAATACATTATTCTATTTCAAGTTTTGTCGGGGCACCAATAATAGACTCACTAACACTGGTCCACAACTGTGAAGACATACTGGTATTAATTCTAGCAGACATACCTATAGACTCCATAACGTAGTTATACCCTCCAGACTTAGTTTCAACCTTATTCCAAACCCCACTATCATATATCAAGGTTTGTGAATCAAAAATAAATAAATAATAAACCTTCTTCTCATTTTTGGCGGGAACAGAAGACCAATCCTGGTCTGCTTTAGCAAGACACACATAATACTTAGCGCTATTATCCACTACACTGGCTATCATCCTATCTAAGGTTTCATGCTTACCTAATCTTGAGCCTGAGAAAGTTAGTGTGTTATTTGCATATACCCCCGATTTTACGGAGAAACTTTCGCCTGACTCTAACGACATATCTACGCTGACGGAATGGCTTCTATTAGGCTGCCAGTCGTTTATCAGGCCATGTTCTGTAAAGGTGT
>Ga0208852_1000112_pt1 | contig 20643 bp, 20 predicted proteins | sample LakMenEpi18Jun09_FD_150711 | JGI IMG/M metagenome (GOLD analysis project Ga0208852, IMG submission 150711) | Freshwater microbial communities from Lake Mendota, WI - 18JUN2009 deep hole epilimnion ns (SPAdes) | ecosystem: Environmental > Aquatic > Freshwater > Lake > Epilimnion/Euphotic zone ...
GCCGATGTTCGTGCCTACGAACGTGAGCGATCCGAATTCAAAGATCGAGTGATCGCACTGAAAGAACGTCGTCGTCTATCGCTCGGAACAATTGTTTCGGTGATGTTCGAAAATCGCGACACGATCCGCTACCAGATTCAAGAGATGTCGCGTGTTGAACGGCTATCGACTGATGAAGAGATCCAAGGCGAAATAGATATCTACAATCCGATGATCCCCGAACCGGGTCAACTGTGTGCGACTTTGTTTATTGAGTTGACCAGTGAAGATCAAATGCAAGAGTGGCTCCCCAAGCTTGTGGGTATTGAGGGCTCAATTGTGTTTCGCCTATCTAATGGTCGTGAAGTTGCAGCCAAGACCGAAGCGCAACACGAGAGCCAATTGACCCGTGACTATGTCACGGCAGCGGTTCATTATGTGCAGTTTGAGTTCTCGGGCGACGACATTGAAGCCTTGGCAAAGGGCGGGGCAGTCCTGGCCTGCAACCACCCCGATTACTTAGAAGAAATCGAGCTTTCAGCGGCGAACCTTGCTGAATTCTTGGCCGACTTACGCCCCTGAGTTAGTTTTTGAGCCCAATCAGGGCAGGTCACAGGCCTATTTTTTTCTTGCCTATTCACAAACGTACAAGAGCCTTCTATTGTCTCGCTCTAAGAGAAGTCGTTCCCATTGCTTGGGTCGAAATCACTAGGGGAAACCAATGGAAGTCATATGGCGGTCGCTGGGAGCGTGTCGGGGTCTTGACCCAGAAATGTTCTTTCCAGAAACCGAAGATCAGGCTGATGTTGCCAAAATGGTCTGCCACGGGTGCGATGTTCGTATCTCGTGTCTCGAGCACGCGTTGGCCAGTCGAGAAAAAGTCGGAATCTGGGGTGGCACTTCTGAACGCGAACGTCGTCGCCTCATACGGCAACGCCGTCGCACTGCCTAACGCGTCTCGCTAGCCTCAGACGCATGGCCGAGGCACCCCAGACTTCTGAGATCACGCTTGAATCAATTGCCCTTGAATCAATTGGTGGCTGGCCCGAACTGATCTCTTCACTGCTTGATCGTCGTGATCTTGACGCGGCACATGCGCGAGCTGCGATGACCAATATTTTGTCGGGTTCTGCGACTCCTGCTCAGCTCATTGGTTTTGTCGTTGCGCTTCGCGCCAAAGGTGAAACACCAGAAGAACTTTCAGGATTACTTGATGCAGTGCTTGAAGCTGCCACTTTGGTTCCACTTGATGAAGCGACCCGTGAGCGAGCGATTGACATTGTTGGTACTGGCGGCGATCGCAGTCATTCAATTAACGTCAGCACGATGTCGGCAATCGTTGTCGCTGGTGCTGGAGTGCCGGTGTGCAAACACGGAGCACGCGCCGCGTCATCGCAGTGTGGTACTGCCGACGTCCTTGAAGCTTTGGGTGTCGCTGTAGAGCTGTCGCCTGAAGGCGTGAAGCAGTGCGTCGAACGCGCAGGTATGGGATTTTGTTTAGCAGCGCGTTATCACCCCGCATTTCGTTTCGCGGCTCCATCACGGCGCGAAATCGGCGTGCCGACGGTGTTCAACTTGCTTGGACCAATGGCTAACCCTGGTCGTGTCAAACGTCAGCTGATTGGTGTGGCAAATCCGTTGGTGGCCGAACGCATGTTGGCCTCATTGCGCTTACATGGATCTAAATCGTCGTGGGTTGTGCACGGTGGTGGACTTGATGAGCTCACAACAACTGGGCCTTCGACGGTTCTTGAACTTCGCGGCGGACAGGTACGTACTTTCACCGTTGAACCAGTCTCTTTGGGGTTGGCGCCGGCTATTTCGGAAGAGCTTGTTGGCGGTACGCCAGCGTTTAACGCCGATGTGGTTCGGCGAGTTATGGCAGGTGAGCAAGGGGCTCACCGCAACATTGTTGTGTTGAACGCTGGTGCAGGTTTAGTGGTTGCCGATGTTGCAAGTTCGCTTGAAGAAGGTGTGGCAATGGCGGCTGAATCAATTGATTCAGGTCGCGCTGAAAGCACGTTGGCGAAACTCATTTCTGAATCACAGGCGGCACTTGCCGAATTCGGCGCCTAGAAAATCGAGCGACGCACATGACGAGTTTGGCGGTACGAGTTCCCGCTACTTCAGCCAATCTTGGTCCTGGTTTTGATGTTCTAGGTATGGCGTTATCGCTGTGCGCCACAGTTGCTCTGTGCCCGATTGGTGAGACCGAACCTGTGAGTGATGGTCATCCCGCAATGCAAGCCTTTGTGCGTGCCGGTGGTCAAGGATCATTGTGGGTTGATTCGCCTATTCCGTCTGGGCGAGGTTTAGGTTTCTCGGGCGCGGTTCGTGTCGGCGGAGCATGTTTGGGGCTCGCACAAAACGCGGGGGTCGTTGCGAAAGATCTTTCCGACTTTATTCATCAGCACCAAAGCGAGATCATCGGCGTTGCGGCTGAACTAGAAGGTCATTTTGACAATGTCGCAGCGAGTGTGATGGGTGGAATTGTTGCAGCCTCACCGATGTCAACAGTTGCGGTTCCGGTAGCGAGCGAAGTTCTCGATCACCTTCAAGTAGTTGCCTGGGTTCCATTTTTTCAAACATCAACGGCCACGAGTCGTACGACTCTGCCGGCAGATATCAGCCGTGCCGATGCGATTTTCAATATTGCTCGATCAACACAATTGGTGATCGCGCTCACAACGGGTGATCGAGATTTATTGCGGAATTCAATGAGTGACCGTTTGCATCAAGATCAGCGGTTAGTCGAAACGCCACAGTGTCGCGCGGTGTTCAACCGCATGCTTGAAATGGGTGCAATCTCGTCCTGGCTTTCGGGGTCTGGGCCCACGGTCGCCGCATTTGTTGAGCGCAATGATGCCGCGAAGATTGCTGAACTTCTGAGTCAAGAGTTTTCAGATGGGCACGCGAAAGTTCTGAGTATTGATCGTGTGGGTTTGCGTAGCGTCGTTGTCTAAAGAACTAGGCAGCCCGATGGAAATCGAGTCGGCGAAGTTCGGGGACTGCCTGAACTGGTGACGCCCAATGACCACTGCAACCTTCAAGAACAGGGTGGGTCGATTCATCTTCTAAGAAGCGAGCGATACACATCACTTCGTCAAATACATCGCGGCTCATTGGACCATCGTCGGCTTTTTCGGGCTCATGTGGATGTAAGAAATCAACAACGCCCTGAAGCACCTTGCTGTGTTGCAATGCAATTGGGCTAAAGAGTTGGTTCTCGTGTCGAGTACTCACGAGCACCCCAGATTCGATGTCATAGATAATCTCGCCGGAGCGAATGCTGACTGAACCCGCTGATCTCAATTGGTCACATCGGCGTTGACGGTTGAGCGCAAGGACTAATGCCTGAGTGCGGTCGCGCATTTCTGCGGCCTCTTCAAATCTTTGGGCTGTGGCTAGAGATGTGATCCGTTCGTGGAGAAGGGCGAAGAGGGCAGAAGGTGAGTCGCTCAACGAACGCGTAATGAATGAAACGATTGAGGCATACTCATCGGGGTTGGCGGTGCCAGAACAGGGACACAATGCGACGCCTAATTGTGCAGCCGAACACACGGGTGCATCAGTCGGCGCCGCGTAATTGCGACCCATTCGAGCCGTGCAACGTCGAAGTGGAACCACTGACTCAATTGCTTCGACAACAAGTCGTGCCGCAGTGCGACTCGTGAGCGGCCCGATATGTAATCCTTTTTTGGCAGGATTCTTTGAAATGACTAAACGAGGCCATTCTTCTTCGACGGTAAGACGCACATAGCAATATTTGTGACTCGTCGTTCCGGTTCGGTTGTACTGCGGCAAAAGACGCTGAATGAGACGCATTTCAAGTACCTCTGCTGTGAGAGCGTCGGGAGTTGAGATGTAATCGACTCCATGAACCTGACGCAACATCGGTCCAACCTTGCGGCGCGTTTCAGAGGTACTGAAGTAACTGCGTACTCGTTGCCGAAGATTGGTGGCCTTGCCGACATACAAAAGTCGTCCTGCTACATCGGAGAAGATGTAAACGCCAGGCGAGCGTGGCAATTCTTCGGTCAAGCGAAGTTTGGCCGCTTGCGGATGCGTTCCGAGTTTGGGAAGAGCGATTAAGTCATCGAGTCCGAGTACTCCGAAGCCGGCCGCCCGCTCGATGAGAAGATGAAGCAAGTCTCCTGTTGCCAAAACATCGTCGAGGGCGCGGTGGCTGGGTTGATGAGCGAAACGGAAGTGAGCAGACAGTGTTCCGAGTTTGCAATCGGTGACTTCGTCGCGAACAAGACGGCGAGCAAGTGGCACGGTGTCGATGATTTTGTTGGTCAGGGGATCGCGGTCATCACGAATGAGGGCAGCATTTAAAAAGCCGACATCAAAGCGAGCGTTGTGCGCAACGATGACTGCGTCGCCGATGAAATGGGTCAAGGTGCCAAGTAACGACTCAATGCGGGGTGCTGGCATGATCATCGCTTCGGTGATGCCGGTCAAGATCGTGATGAATGGGGGAATGGCGCATCCGGGGTTGACCAGGGTCTGGAAAGTTCCGATGCATTCGCCGCCGAGATATTTAGCAGCGCCAATTTCGGTGATTCGATCGTGCTCGGCCGAACCGCCCGTTGTTTCAAAGTCAATGACGCAAAATGTCACATCGCTGAGCGGCGTTCCCATATCGTCAAATGATTTCTGCACCTTCAGAGTGTTTCCGAACAAATGTTCTGTGTCAAGTCTTTACGAGAAGTGAAGCCTCAGAATGTTCGGGATTTGATTGGGTGCCCTACGCTCGCAATATGTCTACTCGTTATCGCTGCACGTTGTGCGGAAACTTGACCCGTTTTGATGTGGTTCGCACGACTCGTACATCGGCTTATTATCACTACACAACCGGTGGTGAGTTGTCGATCGAGGACGAAACGATCCTCCTTGACGATTTGGAGTCGGTTGCGTGTCGTTGGTGCGGCCCGACGGGGAAGGTAGAAGAATATGACGGGTCGGTTGACGCCTCCTGAATTGATTGAACTATCTGACGGTTGCTTGGCCTACGTGCAACCTGATGGAAGTTGGGGTTGGAGTAACGCCGGACTTGTCGTCGGCGACGGAGCATCACTTCTCGTTGACACTTTGTTCGATCTCAAACTGACACGGCAGATGCTGGACAGTCTGTCGCCATTCACCCGCACAGCGCCCATTCGTTCATTGGTCAACACTCATGCCAATGGTGATCATTGCTACGGCAACCAACTTGTTGACGGCGCCGAAATTATTGCTTCAACAGCTGCCGCCCATGAAATGACCGAAGTGCCTCCGGCGATGATGGCGGCTCTCAATGCTGCCCCCGGAGAAGTCGGCGAACTCTTTCGAAGCTTCTTTGGTGCATTTGATTTCACCGATATCGACATGAAATTGCCGACACGCACATTTGATGTACGACTTGATGTCGAAGTTGGGGGACGACTCATCGAATTGATTGAAGTCGGTCCAGCGCATACCAAAGGCGATGTGATTGCGTACGTGCCCGACGCGCGCACTGTGTACACAGGTGATGTTTTGTTTATTGGCGGAACCCCCATCGTGTGGGCAGGGCCATTGTCAAACTGGATCGCTGCATGCGATCTGATGCTGGGGATGGATATTGACACGGTGGTGCCAGGGCATGGTCCGGTGACCGACAAACAAGGAATCGTCCAGGTGCGGGATTATTTGGCGTTTATCGAACAAGGCTCGGCTGATCGTTTCGCCTCGGGGATGGATGCCTTTGATGCAGCACGTGACATCGCTCGTGAACTCTCGGTGACTGGTTCAAGCTTTGCGTCATGGGGTGAAGCAGGCCGAATCAGTGTCAATGTTGAAACGGCCTATCGCTCACTTGATACAAATCATCAGAGCCCTGATGTCGTTGAACAGTTCAGGCGGATGGCGCAGATTGAACGCGGCTAGCGATCGATTTACGAACTGCTAGTACCCATCCCACAATCACGGCCACTGAAAAAATCAGCCACTGTATTGCGTACGACAAGTGGGAGCCTTCAGAGAGTTCTGGCGGGCTGACGGGTAAGAGGATTGAGTCGTCAGCAGGTTCTGAAACCTCAGCCACGAGAGCGACATTGAGAAGTTCTGGATCGATTTGCTGTTGGAGGCGATCGATGTCAAGGCGGAAGAATTCGGTGAGTTCGCCACTGGCTTCTCGGGCTTGACCAGTTGTGCGCTTGTCGGTTGAACGCAAGACGCCGACCACTTTGACGACGCCCAGTGGCGCCGGGGGTGGGGTGGCATTCAGGGCTATGAATCCGCGATTGATGATGATCGCCCGACCGTCATCAAGGAGGAGGGGAGTCAAGACATTCATTCCTGCGAATCCACCTTGGCTGCGATTGACGATCAGTACCTGCTCGTTGGGAAGGTATGTCCCCTTGGCCCCGGCCGGTCGCCATTCGACCGCTTCTGGATCTGAAGTATCAAGCGTGCGGACATCAACGACGTCAAGGCTTGAACGTTCACGTACTTCATTGTTAAAGGTCTTGCGCTCATCGAGTCGGTGAAATTGCCAGAAGGACAAATAGACCATGAGGACGACGCCAAAAATGCACAACAGGTGAAAGCCGAGCCACTTTGGTCGTAAAAGAAACCGATACATCGCTGTTTACGGTATCGCAAGTGTGTCGTTCAGGTGGAAGGTGTGGCACGCTATTTGTGTGGCAGAAAACATTGATCTCCCCGATTTCAAAATTCCTCACGCCGAAAAGATCGAGTGGATGATTGAAACCAATGGTTGGGCACTCGAGCCAGTTGCCCCAGTTGTAGATGCTGAACCGCAGTTTCCGGGATATGCCTACACAATTGGGGTGCCGACTACTTATTTGTTTCCTGACATTGTCGTATTTGGGTTGGCCCCAGTAGCGGTTAAAGGTCTGATTGATCTGGTGCTCGAGCAAGTGGCCGCGGGCGTAGAGATTCCACGAGACGTGCCCGTCGTCGGGTTACTTGATAATGACTTGCGTTGCGTGTTTTCGACCGTTGATGTCACAGCGCATGCCAACTTGTTTACAACGGGAGTCAAGTGGAAACGCGGTCAGGTGGGCGAGATGGTCCAACTGGTATGGCCCGACAGAAATGGTTGGCTACCCTACGAGTCGGGCTTTGACGCGAGTGTGCGCATGGCCCAACCAACAATTGGCATTGCGCCGACGTTGTAAAGGAAATAGTGATGGCTCATCGTGTTACAGCCCCTGCAATGCAACGAGCACGTCGTTTGCTTGATCAACGCGTTCGACCATTTGTCACCCACAGTTCAATCTCGTTTGAAGTTTTTGCATCAGCGGAATTATTCGAGGCAGTTTCCCTTGAAAAAGCTGCCGGTCTTCCTTTAACGCCCTTTGTTGTTGGTTCGCGATGGGGCAAAGCGTGGCACACCGTTTGGTTCAAAATGATCGCCACAGTTCCGTCATCGCTTGAGGGGCAACCCCTCGTTGCTTCCATTGATTTGGGATTTAACGGTCGTGGTGATGGATTCCAAGTTGAAGGACTTGCGTATCGTCACGGGAAAATTATGCATGCGGTACAGCCAGATCGTCGTCTTGTAGATCTTGGTATTGGTGTTGCGGGTGAAGTCATTGAAATTTGGATTGAAGCAGCCGCGACTCCGATCATTGCGGGTCACGCCTTTGGCTATGGACCAACACCACTAGGCGATCCAGCGACATCTGGTGATGCACTCTTGTACCAATTGCGACGAGCAGATGTTTCTGTTTATGACGCTGGTGTCAATCAGTTGGCGGTGGCATTACACGCTGCGATTGATTTAGCAATTGATCTTGATGATGGTTCGTCTCAACGTGCTCGGTTATTCGCTGCGCTCGAACGTGCAAGCAACGCGCTCGACGTCAATCGCGTTTCGGCGACGGCCGCTGCTGCTCTCAATGAAATCAAGGTTGTACTTGGTGCTGAGGCGATTGGTACAGCTCATCAAATCGTTGCCGCTGGGCACGCACATTTGGATACGGCGTGGTTGTGGCCCATTCGGGAAACTCGGCGCAAGGCAGTTCGTACTTTTGCTAACGCCGTTGACCTATTGAAAAAGAACCCTGATGTCGTGTTTAGTCATAGTCAGGCGCAGCACTATGCGTGGGTTCGCGAAGACGCTCCAGAAATATTCGCCGAAGTTGTCAAACTTGTTGCCGCTGGGCAATGGGAACCGGTGGGCGGTATGTGGGTTGAAACCGACCTGAATTTGCCCACTGGCGAAAGTTTGTTGCGGCAGATGGTATACGGGCAACGCGCGTTTCAATCGTGGTTTGGCGTGCGTTGTGATGGTGCGTTTCTTCCGGATGACTTTGGTTATCCAGGAACACTTCCGCAAATCGTTCAGCACGGCGGTGCGCGTTGGTTCTTTACCCAAAAATTGAGTTGGAATGAGACGAATAAATTCCCGCATCACACTTTTTGGTGGGAAGGCATTGATGGCACTCGCGTATTCACTCACTTCAGTCCGGTTGATACGTACAACGCCCTGCTGACGCCTTCACAATTGAGGTTCGCTGAAAAGAACTTTGCCGATCATGTTGGCGCGAATCGTTCGCTCGTCTTGTACGGGCATGGTGACGGTGGTGGTGGCCCAACTCAAACCATGATTGATCGTGGCAGGTTGGCGAACAATCTTGAAGGTGTTCCCAAAGTTTCCTTCGGAAAGATTCGAAACTTCTTTGCTGATGCCGAACAAGAATATGGTGAGCAGGCTCAAACTTGGGTCGGTGAAATGTATTTTGAAAAGCATCGCGGAACCTACAGTTCGCAACTTGGCACGAAGCAGGGCAATCGAAACAGTGAACGTCTATTGCATGAACTCGAAGTTTGGTCAGCAGTTTCGGGTCAAAGAGTTGGTGAAATCGATGGTCTGTGGCAGAGAGTTCTGACTCAACAGTTCCACGACATCATTCCAGGCTCGTCAATCGCTTGGGTACACGATGATGCCGAAGCCGAGCACGCCGCTGTTGCTGAAGAGGTTGGTCAACTCTTGGACTCGGTACTTAGCCCACGTACCGACGGCACGACCTGGTTGATGAACCCGGCGCCGGTTCCACTTTTGGGAATTGTTGATGTCAACGGGGAAGCCTGCTGGATTGATGTTCCGGCGTTATCGGGAACCCAACAGTTTTTGACCGAACTTCCATCGCAGGTTGCGCCAGTTTCAGTTGAGCAAGATGAGAATCAACTTGCAATATCTAATGGAATTATTCACGTCGCGTGGAACGAGTTGGGCGATATCAGTGAATTGCGTGATTGTCGATCGGGTCGCTCGCTCTTGAGCGATCAACGAATGAGCTCGTTTGTGCTTCGACAAGACACACCCGCCGAATATGACGCATGGGATATCGACATGGCTGATGCCAATTCGCCAGAAATTCCATTGCGCACAGTGAAAGGTCCGCGAATTGAATCGGCGTCTGATCTTCGAGTGGTCGTCGTCGCCGATTTTGCAACAGAGTTGTCAAAGTTTCAAGTGCGATGGTCACTTGACGCTGGCTCGTTTCGACTTGATGTTGCGCTTGATGCCGATTGGAAAGAAGCAGAGCTTCGTTTACAGATGATTCTGCCGACTGGAGTCATGGCGCGTGAAGCGACTTGCGGAACGCAATTCGGACATGTTCGTCGTCCGCGTCATCACAACACTTCATGGGATGTCGCCAAGTTTGAAGTATGTGCGCATCGGTATGTACACGTTGGTGAACCTGGTTGCGGCGTGGCAATTTTGGCTGATGGTCCGCGTGGATATGACATTCGCGGGAATGCCTTGGCTTTAACGCTGCTTCGTTCGCCAAAATTTCCCGACCCACAGGCCGATATCGGACGGCAGCGAGTCGAATGGTCGCTGTATATCGACGAAGGTCCCGGTGATGTGGAAGCGATCGAAATTGAAAGTGCGAAAATTGCTCACCCATACCGGTTGCTGTCTGGAACGCCCGCAGCGATCAGTTCGGGAATCCGTCTTGATGTACGGGGAGCATTGATCAGTGTGTTGAAGATGGCCGATGATGGATCGGGAGACCTCGTGGTCAGGCTTTGGGAAACGCGGGGAGCGCGAACATCGGGTACTTTGAGCGTTTTGCGCCTCACTGGCGTCGTCGCACAGTGCAATGCACTAGAAGAGCCATCGGGTTTGAGCGCTGTATCGATCAACGATGGGATGATCAATGTCCAACTCGAACCATTCCAGATTCTAACTTTGAGGATCACCTCGTAAGAGGTGGCACACTGATCTCATGAACGTAGCTGCGGATGTCGAGGCAAAAGCGCTGCTGATTTTCGACGGCGACTGCGCGTTTTGTACTAGCAGCGTGCGATTCATTGAACGCCGAATTCGTCGCCACCCCCGTATCCAGCCGTGGCAAAGATCTAACTTGCCCGAATTGGGTCTGACCCAAGAGCAATGCGAAACCGCGGTTCAGTTCATTGAAGGTGGTCGGGTGACATCGGCACATGTCGCGGTCGCTCGTATTTTGATCTACGGCAAAAAGGGTTGGGCGATATTGGGCTATCTGATGCTGTTGCCTGGTATCAAACAGATCGCTGGAGTTGCTTACCGATGGGTAGCAAAGAACCGCGACCGAATGCCAGGGGGAACCGCCGAGTGCGCATTGCCTCAGAGCGAGCGCACCGAGCGTGAAATTGGCAACTGAAGCCGTTCTAATTGGGCTTCAAGTGGGGGAAATGGGTTGGCAGTCGTCAGAATAGAGGCGTGACGAATCCCCGTGAACAATGGCAAAAGGCTTTCGACGAGTCGAAAGTTCGTGATGAGAACTATCAAACGATGTCGGGCATTCCGCTCGAACCGGTTTACGGTCCCGAAGATGGCGACTTTCCGGGTGTCTATCCGTACACGCGAGGACCATACGCGTCGATGTATCGCTCAAAGTTGTGGACGATGCGGATGTTTGCTGGATTCGGTACCGCTATTGATACCAATCAGCGGTTCAAAGAAATTCTGAAGTCGGGTGGCGACGGACTCTCCACTGCGTTCGACATGCCAACTCTTCTCGGCCTTGACTCTGACGACCCGATGTCTCTTGGAGAAGTTGGTCGATGTGGAGTTGCGATTGACACTCTCGCCGACATGAGTGACTTGTTCTCCGATATTGACCTCGGAAGCATCACAACATCAATGACGATTAACTCGCCAGCCGCAGTTTTGCTCGCGATGTTTGTGGCCCAAGCCGAAAATGCCGGAGTGCCCCGTGCCAAGTTGGGCGGTACTTTGCAAAATGACATCTTGAAGGAATACCAAGCTCAAAAAGAGTTCGTTTTCCCTCCACGCCAGTCAATGCGCCTGGTGCGCGACACCGTGGCCTTCACCGCCGCCGAAATGCCGCGTTGGAACTCAATTTCGATTTCTGGTTATCACATTCGTGAAGCTGGTTCGACTGCGGCCGAAGAACTGGCATTTACATTGGCCAACGGATTCGCCTATGTCGAGTTAGCTCGCCAGGCTGGATTGCCCGTTGATGCATTCGCCCCGCGTTTGTCGTTCTTCTTCAATGCTCATATCGACTTCTTTGAAGAGATCGCGAAGTACCGCGCGGCTCGTCGCATTTGGGCGCGTTGGATGAAAGAGCGTTACGGTGCGACAACCGAGCGTTCAATGCAATTGCGATTCCATACTCAGACCGCTGGTGTGTCGTTGACCGCTCAGCAACCCGAAGTCAACATTGTGCGAACTGCGATTGAAGCTCTTGCCGGTGTGCTTGGTGGAACACAGTCACTGCACACCAACTCGATGGATGAAGCATTGGCCTTGCCAACCGAACGTTCGGCTCGTATTGCTTTGCGTACTCAACAAGTCATTGCTTATGAAACCAATGTTGCACATGTGGCCGACCCACTAGGTGGTTCGTATTACGTCGAAGCACTCACCGACGAAATGGAACGTCACGCTGAAGAGATTTTTGCGAAGATCGACGAAATGGGCCATGGCTCAATGCTTGAGGGTTGCATCGTTGGAATTGACGAGAACTGGTTCCAGGGTCGTATTGCCGACAGCGCGTACGATCTCGAGCGGGCTTTCAACCGAGGTGAGCGCACCATTGTTGGTGTAAGCAAGTTCCTTGAAGGTAACGAAGAGGACCAGATGGACACCCTCAAGATCACCAACGCCGATGAAAAGAAGCAGCGTGAGCGTTTGTCGGCCGTGAAGCAAGACCGCAACGAAGTAGCTGTACAAGATGCTTTGGATCGATTGGCTAAGGATGCGGTTGATACCGAAGTCAACTTGATGCCAGCATTGATTGATGCTTCGAATGTGTACGCCACCGTTGGCGAAATGATGAACACCATGGCCGGAGTCTTCGGCCGCCACGTCGAGGTACCCACAATCTGATGAACACTGAAAACACGTCACTACGAGTTCTTGTTGCCAAGGTTGGTCTTGATGGTCATGACCGTGGAGTTAAGGTTGTCGCTCGCTTGTTGCGCGATGCCGGAATCGAAGTCATCTACACCGGTCTCTTTCAGACTCCTGAAACAGTTGCGGCAGCTGCTGTTGACGAAGACGTTGATGTCGTTGGTCTCTCGATGTTGTCTGGTGCTCACATGACACTTGCGCCGCTCGTTGTTGCTGCGATCCGTGCCCGTGGCGTCGATATTCCAGTTGTGATTGGTGGAATCGTGCCGAACAATGATGTCGCCGAATTGAAGGCAGCAGGAATTGCAGAAATTCTCGGTCCTGGTGCTCCAGCCGACGAAGTCGTTGCGGCGGTTCGTCGTGCGGCTGCAAATGCTGCAGTCTGAAAACTGAGATGACTCAACGACAGGGAGTGCCGATATCGGTTCTTGACCTGTCGATTCTTCGTGAAGGTGCGTCAAGCGGTGATGCTTTAGCTCAGACGACAGCATTGGCACAGTGCGCCGATGCTTGTGGGTACGAACGGTTTTGGGTCGCAGAACATCACAACATGCCAAGCGTTGCGTGCACTGCGCCGCCTGTCCTTATTGGACACTTGGCTGCGGTGACATCGCGAATCAACGTGGGTTCGGGCGGAGTCATGTTGCCCAACCACGCACCATTGGTCGTCGCCGAGCAATTCGCGATGCTTGAGGCTCTTCATCCTGGACGTATTGATGTCGGAATCGGTCGAGCGCCCGGAACCGATCAGCGAACGGCGGCGGCAGTACGAGGGTCTGAAGGCGCACTTGGCGCTGAAGATTTTCCCAATGACTTATTTGAATTGATGGACCTTTTGGGTGATCGTCGTTTTGATACGAAGATTGGTGATCACTTCAAGGCGACACCCGCTGCGTCGTCATACCCCAAAATCTTTTTGCTCGGCTCAAGTGGATACAGCGCTCATCTTGCAGCCAAGTTGGGATTGCCTTTTGGTTTTGCTCACCACTTTGATATGGGCGGAACTATTGAAGCGGCCGAGATCTATCGTTCACGCTTCGTCCCATCACATATTCTGAACGAGCCATACATGATTGTCACTGCCAATGTTTTGGCGGCCGACACTGACGAAGAAGCTTTATGGCACGCAAAGTCGTCGCGACTCACGGGTTATCTGCGTCGTACTGGTCGCTTCTTGCCATTGCCTTCGGCGCAAGATGCCGCCGACCACCCTGATATTGCCGAGGCCGAACGGATGCCTTCAAGTCGCATTGTGGGCAATGGCGAACATGTTGCTGACCAACTTCATCAACTGGTTGAACGTGTCAACGCTAACGAAGCAATGGTCACGGCTGTTGCCTACGAGACTTCAGCGCGAGTGCGCAGTCTTGAATTGCTTGCCAAATACTGGTGATCTCAACAGCGACTGTTTATTGCAGCCCGTGTAACGCCCCGCCGTCGAGCGGTAAACCAACGCCGGTCATGAACTTGGCGTGTTCTGAACACATGAATGCGGCAACATGGCCAAAATCGTCGGGATCGCCAACGACACCTGCGGGAATTGAGGCGGCGAGAGCATCGGGATCTGGATATAGCGATGCGAGCCGATCGGTGAGATGCAATCCGGGTTGAATTGAGTTGACCGTGATTCCATCTTCGGCGACTTCTCGAGCCAAAGTCTTCAAGAAACCAGTCAGACCAGCACGTGCAGTGTTCGACAAAATCAAGCGATCAATTGGTTCGCGAACCGAAGTTGATGTGATCGCAAGAATACGTCCCCACTTTTGTTTTTGCATCGCAGGTACAACCGCTTGACACATCGCCACGCTCGACACCAGGTTCAGTCGCAAAGCGACGTCGTATGCCTCAATTGGTGTTGATGCAAATGTTCCTGGGGGAGGACCGCCGGCGTTAGCAATCAGAATGTCAATTCCGCCAAGAAGTTTGTTGGTTTGTTCAATCAAGGAATTGACATGTTCTAGATCGCTCACATCGGCGACGACGGTGTGAACGGTTGCTCCATGCATTGGGTGTATTGATTCTTTTGCGACGGCTAGCTTTTCTGCCGATCGAGACGCGATGACGATGCTGACCCCATCGGTAGCCAATGCTCGGGCGGTAGCAAGCCCTAAGCCGCTAGAACCTCCGGTAACGAGTGCCCGACGACCGATGATTCCAAGTTCCATGCCGTCATCCTAGGCAGACGCCGATTGGCGGTGACTATTTCTGGCGAGCGCCGAGAACTGTTTTGAGTCGCGCGTCAGCCGAAGGACGTGCGCCGATGTGCTCGATGACCCAGGCAGAAATTGTGGTTGCGAATCGTGCCGCATCAACTGCTGACTTGTTGACGAGATAGTGGGCCAAGAATGATCCAGCGAATGAATCGCCAGCGCCTGTCGCGTCAACAAGGTTGTTGGTGGCTGGCGGAATATGCGTTGCTTTTCCGTTGTCGTACAACAGCGCACCTTCAGCATCAAGCTTCAAAACGATGAGTGCACCGGGGAAAATCTTGGTGAGTCCTTCAGCAATTGCTAAGGGTTCGTCGCAGCCCGTCAGCATTTGGCCTTCTTCTTTGTTTGGGAGCACGATGTCGAAATTGAGGTCGGTCGTGACTGCCAAGAAATTCTTGACACCCATTTCTTGAATCATTTGAAATGATCCTGGGTCAAATGAAACTGTCGCGCCGTGCTCGCGAGCAATGCGCGCAGCTTTACGGGCTGCCGAACGGGGTGGGTCAGTGAAGAACGACCAAGCGGTGAGGTGCAAGTGCTGTGCAGAAGAAATTGCTTCAACTGGCAACTCGCTAGACATGAGATAGAAGTCAGCTCCGTGACCCGAGACCATTGAACGTTGTCCAGTGTGATCAACGAACACCGCAACCGATCCGGTTGAGTGTGCTTCAGTTTCAACTAGGTGGGCAATGACTTTTTCGCGCTCAAGATCTTCTTGGGCGAGTTGTCCGAAACGATCGCGCCCGATCTTGCCGACGAACCGAGTATTCATTCCGCATCGACTGGCCCAAACCGCGACATTGGCTGCACTTCCACCGGGAGTCAACATGACCTCGCCAAAGGTGTCGCCACCGCGCAGAAGTTCAGAGTTGGTGCGAATGAGCACGTCCCAAGCAAAGTCGCCGAGAACGCACAAGGGCGTTGGGGAATCAGTCAAAGAACTTGAGTTGGCACCCAAATTGGTACTCATGTTGATCAGGGTATCTGCGAGACTTGAAAGAATGCCGAGTAGTTCTCCCACAACCTTTAATCGAACAGTCGTGTTGTCGCTGGCGGCGGTGTGGATCATCTGGGGATCGACCTACTTGGCAATCAAAATTGGACTTGAAACCTTGCCGCCGTTCTTCATGCAGGGCATTCGGTTCACAGTTGCGAGCACAGTGATGTTGGCATTCTTGAAGTTCAGAAAGGTGCCGTGGCCATCGCGAGTTCAAGTTCGCAATGCTTCTTTCATTGGAGTGCTGTTGCTCATCGGTGGCCTTGGCATGGTGACTGTGGCTGAGGACCGAGGAGTCGACTCGGGTCTGGTTGCGACCATTATCGCGATTCAACCAATGTTGATGGCATTATGGGGCGGTCTGTGGAAGACCTGGCCGATACGAATGCAGTGGGTTGGCATGTTGATTGGTATGGCTGGCGTTTTGGTTCTGGTTTCCGATAGTGGTCTTTCCGGATCCTGGAGTGGAACCTCGCTGGTCTTCGTGGCGTGTCTGTCGTGGAGCTTTGGTTCAGCTTTAAGTCGCCGGATTGACATGCCATCTGGTTTCATGGCGACAGCAATTGAAATGGCGGCCGCCGCGATTGTTTTCTTAATTCTGTCGGTGATTTGGCAAGAGAATGTGCAGATGCCAAGTGCGCGAAGTTCGTTGGCAGTCGTCTATCTCATTTTCATTGGCTCAATTGTTGCCTTCACGGCTTTTACGTATCTGAACAGTCACGTGAGCGGACCGCTCGCAATGAGCTATGCCTATGTCAACCCGGCTATCGCAGTGCTGCTTGGTGTGGTGTTGAGCGACGAACAAGTTTCGACCAATATGGCGATCGCTTTACCCATCATTTTGGTGGGTGTGGCTATCGTGACGAACTCGTCACGCGGCGTTAAGTCTTGACTCAATCAATTTGACGCGCTGAATGAGTTGGGCAAATTCTTCGTTGTAGGTATCTGATGGCTGAATGAGAACAGCGTCGACTAATCCGCCGAACCAATCATTGATGACCGATGGAAGTTCTTCCCAGGTTCCGGACGGGATCAATGCATCAAGAACTTCATCCGTCATCAGTTGTCCGAGTTGTGACCAATCGCCGCTGCGAGTCATGGCTTGCAACCGGGCCCCGAGATCGTCCCAGCCAAATAGCTCGAGAGTTCGACGATAAGCGGGTGTTGAGTACAAAAAGCCCAGCACTGCTCGCTGGGCCTCGCGACTTTGGTCGACCGATACTTGAGTAGGACCCGTGATGTAGGGAATTGCAATTGCTACGTGAACATCGTTGGCTACCCGTTGTGCTGAGTTAATGCCCTCGGCCAGTCGTGGCAAAGCGCGGTCGCGTAGAAAACGAGGATGCGAGTTGGTGGGGTGTGTCACAAACCATTCGGCTACTTCGCCCGCAAGGCGTATTGCATTGTCATTGACTCCACCGAGAAGTAATTGAGGACCTGCGTGGGGAAGAGGTCCTGGGTTGAAGAACGGCTGAAGTCGATTCATGCGGTAATGCTCGGTGTCAACATTGAATGGATCACCAGTGGCGAAACTATTCCAAGCGGTTTTCACTGCGACGACGTAGTCGTTCATCTTGCGAATGGGCGATGACCATGGAATTCCGAATCGTCCTTCAATGTTTTGCTTAATTTGAGTTGCGAGTCCGAGGTCGAAACGTCCTGCGCTCATCTGCGAGAGATCCCAAGCTTGTAGGGCAAGCAACATGGGGCTTCGCGGGAATGCCAAAGTAAGACTGGTCTGCACCCTCAGGGTTGTGGTGTGTTCAAGTGCCAATAGTGCGACAGCCATTGAGTCATGGACTGTCTCGGGAATGTGCAAAATGTCGTAGCCGAGGTTCTCGACGTGCTGGGCGTACTTTCCTATTTCGTTGAGCGGAATTCGGTCGCTCATGCCAGCAATAACTTTCATGGGAGAAATCAGCCTTCTGTCTTGTCGGTAATTTTGGCGAATATGAGGTTCATCAATTGTTCTGGGGAATTACCGCATGAATCGAGTTCGTTTGAATTGACGAGCAATGTAAGTGAACCATCTTCGTATTCGCAAATGACGCATGGTGTCACGTATCCGGGAGTGGCGGCAACCGTTGTTGGCACATCATTGCGATGATGTAGCTGAAATTCGATCCCAAGGTTGGTGACACAACTGTCCCAAGTGGGTCGGCGAGAAAATGTCGAATGAGTGATATCGCAGAGTGAGCAATGCTGATTCAAGAGAGTGCGACGTAGAAAATACGCGATTTCCCCGGCAGTTGTTCCTGTGGCGTCGTAGACCCCGTGGAGTCGTACGACTTTTTCCGAGAACGTCACCTTCATATGTTGGCATAGTCGTCTTTCTAGGGTCGTAGCAGTCGTCGCTACCTCGGTATTTTTGGTAGAAATAGAAGCACGAAACGAGGTCATGATGGTTCATATTCCAGTTCGAGGAGAATTGCCAGCTCGCCTAGGTCCGTCTGTTCAGGCGCTTCCCAAATTTGGCCCGAGTGTGATGGACGCAAGCGTTTATCGCGATACAACTCGTTTTGAACTTGAACGTGAGCGCGTCCTTGGTCGTCATTGGATGATCGCTGGTCGTAGTGCGCAAGTGGTGGGCACTGGTGACTGGATCACTTATGAAGGTCATGACGAAAGCATTGTTGTGGTTCGGCAAGCCGATGGTTCATTGTCGGCTTTCCATAATGTGTGCCGCCATCGTGGTCCGGCAATTGTTGCAGAAAAGACCGGCTGCGGTGCTCGCCGCTTTTCTTGCCCGTATCACGGCTGGGTCTACGACACGAAAGGCAAGTTGGTCGGTATTCCCGAGCGTGAAGATTTCGGTCCAGACCATATCGCCGACATTGGAGCAATTCCAGTTGCGGTAGGCGAGTGGGGCGGTTGGGTGTGGATCAATTTGGCAGGTCCAGATAAAGCTGTGCCGTTGCTCGAATCAATTGGTCCAGATATCTCAAGCGACCTCGGCGCATTCAAGATGGAAGACATGATTCTTCATGAAGTCGTTGAATGGGATGTCCCGATCAACTACAAAACCATCGTTGACGGGTTTAACGAGATTTATCACGTCACTGAGTTGCATCATTCGCCGCCAGAGTTCACCAAAGCGACGCGATTTGCCTCGTTCCATGTCACTGGTGACAACTTCATGTGTTTTGTACCACGGCCGGCATCGCTCGATGAATTGAATAGCGAGTCATACGATCATCATCGCAATTCAATTTGTCACTATGTGGTGTTCCCCAACACCGTGTTCAATTGCAACCCCGAACATATTCAAGTTTTTCAGCCAATTCCCTTGGGTGTAGACCGCACGAAATTCTTGTGTTGGGAACTGATCTATCCGGGTGAACAGAGTGACCCCGAATACGCTTCGTACTACAAAAAGACCATGGCTCACTGGGAAGTACTTAAAGGCGTTGTTGCCGAAGATATTGGTATCTATGACCAAATGACTCGCACAAAGAAGTCGAGTGCATTCACTGAACAGATTCTTTCTGAGCGCGAATTCAAGATCGCGCTGTATCACGAAAACATGGATCGTAAGATTCGCGACTAGATCTCCGCGGGGTAAAAAGCCTGCTCACAGTGTTATTTTGCAGTAATCATTCAAGTTCTTTCTGAACGGGTCCGATACAAAAACCCGTGAAGCGAAGCATGAAAATAATGAGCAAGACACTTGCAGTGTCATTGTGCTCGGCAATCATGCTTGGTGTTGTTGGTGTTCCTGGTGCACTCGCCGATTCAAAATCAAAGACGACTAACTCGTCATCGGCAACCGCTACGGCTGGATTGACGTACGTTGTTGTTAAGAATGATTCGTTGACTGGTATTGCCAGCAAAACAAAAGTGAAATTCAATGATTTGCTCGCAGTTAACGGGTTTAAGTCGAGCAGCGTTATCTTGCCGGGCCAAGTCATCAAGCTTCCAGATGCTGCAGTAGTCGTGACAGTTTCTGTCAATAGCGCTGTCGTTGCTGCTGCTCCCGCAATCGCAAGTAGTGCGACGTACACGGTTGTGAAGAATGACTCGTTGAGCGGTATTGCTTCAAAAGCGAAAGTTTCTTTGTCGGAGTTCTTGACGGTCAATGGTTTCACCAAGTCCAGCGTGATTCGTCCTGGTCAAATTGTGAAGTTGCCCGAAGGCTCAAAGGTTGCAGCGACTACTGCGACTATCGCTGTGCCGTCACGTCTGCAAGTTGTCCTTGATTTTGCTAAGGCTCAAGTCGGCAAACCGTATGAATTTGCCAAGGCTGGCCCGACTTCGTATGACTGCTCGGGTCTCACTAAGGCGGCATTCGCTCAGGTGAAAGTTTCGTTGCCGCACCAAAGCTTGCTTCAATCAAAACTTGGCACTGCCGTTGACTGGAAGTCGGTAGGTATTCAAGCTGGTGACTTGGTGTTCACGTACTCAACAAAGAATACGACGCAGATCAGCCATGTTGGTATAGCGATCAGTGCAACTCAATGGATTGAAGCTCCGTACACCGGCGGCTCAGTTCGAATCTCGACACTGCCGAGTGCCAGCAAGATTCAAGCTGTTCGACGAGTTCTCTAAACAATGTTGAGATATTCAACTAAGAGCCAAAGAGCTCGTTGAACTTCTCCATTGCGCTTCCTGAACCAATTGCCAAAAGGACATCATCTTCTTGAAGTGGAGTGTCAATTTCGTGCCAGCGGGACAATTTTGAATCTCGACGAACGCCCAGAACAATAACTAAAGGATTCTCCAGCATCAGATCGTGAATGGTCCTGCCACAAACGGAGGCATGTGAACGAACCAGAAACTGTTCTGTCAGGGCGTCGCTGCCGTCGTCAAGGACTCCGATGAGTCCTGAATGAAATGCGGCATTTGCAAGGTGTCGTCCGGCGCTGAGATAGATGGGAATCAACTCGTCAGCCCCGGCCCGGCGCAAACGGTCGCTCCACTGCAATTCATTGACGCGGGCAACAATCCTGATGTTCGGGCACGTCAAGCGAGCTGTGGCAACGACGACTAAATTGTCCGCATCCGACATCGCCGTGACGAGGCATTGAGCCCGTTCAATTGCGGCTTGACTGAGAACATCAAGATCGCGTGCATCACCGATGATCGGGATTGCTCCT
>Ga0208852_1000114_pt1 | contig 20609 bp, 19 predicted proteins | sample LakMenEpi18Jun09_FD_150711 | JGI IMG/M metagenome (GOLD analysis project Ga0208852, IMG submission 150711) | Freshwater microbial communities from Lake Mendota, WI - 18JUN2009 deep hole epilimnion ns (SPAdes) | ecosystem: Environmental > Aquatic > Freshwater > Lake > Epilimnion/Euphotic zone ...
ACCAGTTGGTTCATCAATGGAGCTCTTTGAAAAGATGGCTGGAGTTAAATCAGATGCACCACTTTGTATGACATGTGGTGTGAAGATGAGAATGGCTGGATCATGTTTCGTCTGTGAAGGTTGCGGAAACACCTCAGGCTGTTCCTGACAGGAGCAAAAAGCTTTATCTTTGATAATGTTTCAGGGTGGAGCACAGTTTTAGCAGTAAAGTAATTGAAAGTACCTTCAAGGGTTTTCCGATAGATTCCTATGGGAAAACCCTTGAACAGTTTTTAGACACAAAACCAAATCTTTTCACTTCCAATTTCCAATTTCCGATAATGGTGATTAAAGAGAAATCCCTTAAAAACAATATTGACCGGATGGCTAAATTTTGCAAATCAGTTGGCGCCGAACTTGCCCCCCATGTTAAAACCACTATGTCTCCGCAAATCGCCAAAATGCAAACAGAAGCTGGAGCTTTTTCCCTAACAATTGCAAATTTCTGGCAGGCAAGTATTTTTCTTAATTTTGGATTTAAGAAATTAATTATTGCAAATGAGGTATTAGATCCAGCGGCGATCATTGCTATTTCAGACATCAATAAAGGCAAGATTGCCGAGATTATATTTTATGTTGACTCCTTAGCTGGGTTAGAGATTGTTAAAAATCACACACCTGACCAAGGAGAGCAAAATCTATTTATTGAAATTGGCACCGATGATGGACGCGCTGGTGTGAGAGAGTTAGATGATGTGGCATTAATTGCAAGCGGTATTGCCGCAGATAGTAGATTGAAATTGCGCGGAGTGACCGGCTTTGAGGGGGCAGTGCCGCAGGCAGCTAGAAATAAAAAAGGTGAGAAAAAAATAAGTAAGTTTTGCCAGAAGATTGTGGCAGCAGCCGATCGGGCTTATCCATACAAGAGCGATGAAGAGTTTATTATTACTGCAGGTGGCAGCGCCTACTTTGAGATTGTCGCTGATGAGCTAAACAAATTTGCTAAGCCAAAGATTTTGCTACTGCGTAGTGGTGGTTATGTCACTCATGACAGTAAGTTTTATGAAGAGATTTATCCATTTCGTGATTCTGAGCAAACTTTTAAAGCAGCAATTGAGGTGTGGGCGCAGATCATAAGTTCACCAGAGCCAAATTTTGGCGTATTAAATCTTGGTAAAAGAGATATTGGCAATGATCTGCATAACCCAATTCCCTTTGCTCGATATGCATCTGGTATAACCGATTTTTCTGGGCAGATTGAGAAATTAAATGATCAGCATGGCTACTTAAGAAGTAAGCAGGATTTTGCAGTATCACAGTTAATTGGGTTGGGTATTTCTCATCCGTGCACTACATTTGATAAATGGCGGTTAATTCCCCTAGTCAACGACAATTATGATGTTGTAGATTGCTTGTATACATTTTTCTAATCACAATATAACTAAAGGAACTGTAATGAAGATCGAACATATCAATGCCAGCCAAGCACCAGCACCAGGTGGGTCATACTCACACGGTGTAGTTGCACATGGCTTCTTGTATACCTGCGGCATGGGTCCAGTTGATCCAACTACCGGCAAGATTGTTGATGGTGGGGTAGCAGAACAGACCCGGCAGACTTTAAAAAACCTGCAAAAGATTTTGGATGTGAAGGGTGCAAAGTTTGCAGATGTTGTAAAGGTCACTGCTCACCTACAAGATGTTAATCGAGATTTTGCTGCTTATGATCTGGTTTACCGGGAGTTTTTCTCAGCCCCTTTTCCAGTTCGCACCACGGTTGGTTCAGATTTAATTAACATATTAGTTGAAATTGATTTTGTAGTAGCGATTCCAAATTGAAAATATGACAATTGCGCAAGATTTAGTGGGCAAGGTAGTCGCGGCAAGCACTGCTAATCTCTTAAGGCTCGCAGGTAAAACTCTATTCCTTTTGGTTTTATCAAATAACCTGCGCTAGTGAGTGAGTATTCAAAAAAGGTTAGATCAGCCCTTGATGTTGCAGTTACTGCAATTGGTGGGGAGCCCAGAGCTGGGCAAATTGAGATGGCAGAGGCGGTTGCTAACGCGCTATCTGATCGTCATCACCTTTTAGTTCAAGCTGGAACTGGTACTGGTAAATCACTCGCCTACTTAGTTCCAGCTCTCGTGCATGGCAAAAAAGTATTAGTAGCAACTGCCACATTAGCTTTGCAGCGGCAATTAATTGAGCGAGATTTACCAAAGATAAAAGCGGCGCTCGATAAAGAATTAGAGCGAGATATTTCATTTGCTATTTATAAAGGAGTTGGCAATTACATTTGCCTGCAGAAAATGAATAACGCAGCAAATGATCCTGAGGGTGAAATGATTTTAGAGATCTCATCCCTTGAGGCGGATGCAAAAAGACTAAGAGCGTGGGCGCAATCACCGGCGGCAAGTGGAGACAGAGATGATGCCCCTGAGGTTGATAGGCGGGTGTGGGCGGCTAATTCAGTATCAGGTCGGGAGTGCATAGGAGCTGATGATTGCCCATCAGGTTCTAAATGTTTTGCAGCCCTTGCAAAAGCTAAAGCGCAAACTGCAGATATTGTTGTTACAAACCATACTTTATTAGCAATTGAAATTGTTGATTCGCATCCAATTTTGCCAGAGCGAGATGCAATTATTTTAGATGAAGCACATGAGTTTATGGATCGCACAACTCAAGCTGTTACCGAGGAGTTAACTGCTGCCAGAGTTTCACGCGCGGCTAATATGGCAAGAAAACATATGCCAGGTAAAGGCAGTGATGCTTTAAATAAGGCGGCTGAAAAATTTGCCACAGCCATTAATGATTACGCAAATGATTTAAAAACAGATCCGCAAAAAGCTGGCAGGTTAGATAAATTACCATCCTCACTTGAAGCACCACTTCGGGCAGTAAAAGAAGCGGTATCTGCTGTGACAGCGATGATTTCAGCCGATGCTGAAATTATTGATCCAAACACAATGGCTGAACGGGCCAGAGTAAAAGGAGCGCTAAATGAGATTAGCCAAACCTGCACTAAATTATTAAAACCTGGCCACACACATGTGCTCTGGTTTGAGCCAACTTATTCAACTTTATATCTAGCACCTTTGGCAGTATCTGATGTGCTTCGTGGTAATTTGCTGACTCAAACTCCAGTAATTGCAACTAGTGCGACTTTAACTGTTGGTAAATCATTTGATGCAATTGCTAAAAATATTGGCTTTGTAATTGCCGGAAAAAATGATGAGGAAAATGATGAAGAAAATGAAGAGGATAGTGAGGATAATGAAAAAGGCTTAATGGATCCAGCAAATCTGCAGATCCTAGATGTTGGTTCACCATTTGATTTCACTAATCAGGGAATGCTTTATTTGCCAAAGGATCTACCAGAGCCAGGCAGAGATGGACCATCAAAGGAGGTACTAACTGAATTAGGTGAGTTAATTCAGGCAGCAGGTGGGCGCACATTAGCTTTATTCTCATCTTGGCGTGGTGTTGAGATGGCGGACGAACATTTAAGAGATGTTTTAGCAGAACTTAAAATTCCAATAATTACTCAACGCCGAGGAGATAGCGTTGGGCCACTAGTTGATAAGTTTGCAAAAGATGAAAGATCAATTCTGCTTGGCACAATTTCACTATGGCAGGGCATTGATGTGCCAGGACCGGCCTGCACATTAGTTGTAATCGATCGCATTCCATTTCCAAGACCTGATGAACCAGTTTTATCTGCCAGAGCGGCAGAGGCTGATGCCGCCGGTGGCTCAGGTTTTATGCAGATCTCACTACCTAGAGCTGCCTTACTACTTGCCCAAGGAACTGGGCGATTAATTAGATCATTAGATGATCGAGGTGTTGTAGCAATCTTAGATTCTCGAATTGTTAATAAAAGATATGGCTCAATACTATTAAATTCAATGCCGCCATTTTGGCGCACCAATGATGGTGAAGTAATTAAAGACGCACTTCGCAGATTAGATGCGCAATATTTAGAGAAAAAAGATTAAAACGCTTTTAATTTAGCAAGGAGCGTGGGCCAAGTATTTGCAAAGCTTGGGTGAAGATTTTTATTTATAACCTCATCAAAGGCTATCCAGGCCACCTCTTTAGATTCATCATTTGCTTCATGAGCTACTAATTCAGGGTGTGCTTTAGCAATTACAGTGTGATAACTCCAGATCCCATGATCATCAATAAATATCTCACCCGCTGTTAAATGATCTGCGCTAATTCCAATCTCTTCATTTGCCTCTCTAATTGCTGCCTCAATTACGCTCTCATGTGAGTCACGAGCACCACCTGGAATACCCCAAGTGTCGCCATTGTGAACCCAAGGCGCCCTGTGTTGCATAAGAATTGCGCCCTCTCTTACTAACAGTAATCCGGCTGCGCCATTTAAACCCCAATGTTTGCCACCACAATTACACTCAATCCATCCATCGCCATCACGGTGCGCCATGAGAGTAGTTTTACACACAACTACTTAATTCACAGCCAGGTGAATTAACTCCCAGTGGAATCAAATTTTATTTAGATTACCGCTATGCCCCTTTATCTTAAATTAATCACACTCATTATCTTGCCAATCACACTAACTTCTTGCGCTAAAGCGCAAGGGGCGCTGGCGCCAACGGGAGATAAATATGAAGGTCATGGTGCTTATCTACCTGATCCAAATAGGCAAGCCAGTGAAGGTTTCTTACCTGATGTTGAAGCTACCTCACTTGAGCCAATAATTAATTATGTTGATGGCCTTAACATGGCGTTAACTGGTGATTTCACGCTAATGAGAAGTAATGCTTATAAAGATTGTGGCTGCCTAGATATTACTTACAGATTAGCCAAGTTATTTCACACAGCTACTTTAATCGGAGGTGAATACAAACTAGGAAGTATTAAGTTGCTTAAAGATGGCATAAATGAAAAGAGTTTTCTAGTCCAAGTTGATCGAAGTGATATTAAGAAAGTAGATAAAACAAGTCGAGTAGGTGTGAGGTGGAGTGCCTCAAAGATTACTAATGAATTTATTGTTAAAAACAAAGAAGGAGTATGGTTATTAAGCGATATTACATAGTTATTCTAATTACAATCATAACCAGCCCTAACGCATATGGCGCGGATTCATGTGTTGATAAGACCTGTGTGGATGTCTTTACCTCAGATAATCAATTAGTTATTACTGCGCAAAAAGGGAAAAAACAAAGCACTACTAAACCAGTAGTTAAAAAGCCAATTATTAAAATCATACCCAAGCCAAAAGCTTCATCATTTGCTATTCCTAAGGTCTTAAAAAAGCCGGTGGTTGTTAAGCCAGTTGTTAATAAACCAGTTGTTAAAAAGCCGGTGGTTAAAAAAGTGGTAACTAAGGTGGCCAGCGCCTCTCTTTCAGATAAGTTGATTAAAATGCTGCCAGCAGGTGATATTAATTTTGCGCCCCAGCAGGCTGCGCTAGTTAATGTGCCAGTATATTTTTGGACGCAAACACCAACTAGATTTACTGCGCTAGTGCCAATTTTAGATGTAGTTGTTTATGTAAATCTCACGCCAACTTTTACTTGGAGCTTTGGTGATAATGGATTTTTTGTGACAACTACTCAAGGAGCACCTTTTCCAATTGGGCCCATCACTCATACCTATAAAAACAGTAGTGATTATCAGGTAAACCTTAAGGTTATATGGCGAGGAACTTGGTCAGTTAACGGGGTCATAACACCAGTTAGTGGCAATGCTATTACGCAAAGTATTACAAGAAGCCTACCTGTGGTTAAAGGACCAACTAAATATATTAAGTAATCCACAATTTCTATATTCTCTACATCCACTCCAGTATCTTTGCCAAACTTAAAACATGGATAATAAATTACTATTACAGGACGCCATATCTAAAGTAGCTGAGATTGATTATGAAAGTGATCAAGTATTAACGCAGCAGCGCATAGGAGCAGTTGCGGTAAATGATTTAGTGGTCCGCTTTAATGAGTTAGGTGAAAGTGATGATTATGAATTACTTGCCTTAGTTCTGGTTAGATTTAAAGATCTGCAGGTGAGAGATTATGCAATGGGGCTTGCAACGGCTGAAAATAAAGATGAACTATTTAATCTTTGGCATTGGCTAATGAATCTTTCCCCAAAAGGTTATATCGCCCCCGTTGCCTGCATCTTTGCTGCTTGTGCTTATGAATCAGGTGAGACAGAACTAGCACACAACGGCCTATTAAGTGCGCTAGCTGATTGCCCAAATTACCCGCTAGCACTACTACTTCGCAGAGTTTTCACAGCAGCCTGGCCAGCTGATAGTTTTGCGATTATGCGCGCCGAGCTTCATCCAAAGATTTGTAGTTCACTCTTTGGCAGTAGTATTTAATTACTAAGCAGCGTTGCTTAGTAGAGCGGTGCCTAATGATTATTGGTATTCCTAAAGAGCTAAAGAATAATGAGTTTAGAGTCGCAGCCACTCCATCTGGTGTGCATGCATATGTAGTAGCCGGACACACAGTATTAGTTGAAAAAAATGCTGGCGCAGGCTCTGCTATTTCAGATGCTGATTACATTGCAGCGGGTGCCCAAATAATTGACTCTGCCGATGAGATCTGGCAAAGGGCTGATTTAATTCAAAAAGTAAAAGAGCCAATTGAAATTGAGTATAAAAGAATGCGCAAAGGACAAATTCTTTTTACATATCTGCATCTTGCCGCAAACAAATTATGCACGGAGGCGATTATTGACTCAGGTGTAACAGCTATTGCTTATGAAACAGTTGAAGTTGATGGGCAGCTGCCATTGCTAGCGCCAATGAGTGAGGTAGCTGGTCGAATGAGTATTCAAGTAGGAGCAGCAGCACTTGAGGCAAGTAGAGGGGGCCGGGGTGTATTACTTGGCGGAGTTCCTGGGGTAAGACCTGGCAAAGTAGTTGTAATTGGCGCAGGAGTAGTAGGCGTTGCTGCTGCAACTATTGCCCATGGCATGAGAGCTGATGTGACGGTAATGGATTTAGATTTAAAACGTCTGGCCCAGATTGATCAAATATTTGCAGGTAATGTTAAAACATTAGCCTCTAGCGCGTATGAAATTGAAAAAGAGGTAACTCAGGCTGATTTAGTAATAGGTGCGGTATTAGTTCATGGCGCAAAGGCTCCAAAGCTTGTGAGTAATGATCTGGTTAAGAAAATGAAGCCAGGATCAGTATTAGTTGATGTGGCAATTGATCAAGGCGGCTGCTTCACTGATTCAAAGGCAACTACTCATCAAGAGCCAACATTTAAGGTTCATGATTCAATCTTTTATTGTGTGGCAAATATGCCGGGGGCAGTTCCTGCTACCTCAACTTACGCGCTCGCTAATGCCACAATTAAATATGGCTTAGCCCTGGCTAATAAGGGGTGGGAGAAGGCGCTCGCCGATGATGCTCACCTGGCTAAGGGGCTTAATGTGCACGAAGGAAAGATTATGTACGCCGCAGTTGCAAAGGCGCATAATCTCTAGTATTTTTCGTCGTAGGTCATGAGTCTTAGTTCATAGCCCCGGCTAACTAAGCGGCAACCCTCCACCACGGTGGGGTGCTCCGGGTGAAGACCAGGTCGATAGCAAGGTGCCATCGGCAAGAGTGGTTCGCTAAAAAGATTTAGGGGATATCCCTAATAATTTTTTATCGCCACCTTTAATTAGGAGGTTGCTTTGTCATATTCATTTGAAACTCAACAGATACATGCTGGTCAAGTGCCAGATCCAACAACGGGCGCTCGCGCTTTGCCGCTGTATCAAACAACTGCTTATCAATTCCGTGATACCAAACATGCTGCTGATCTATTTGGTTTAGCAGAGCTTGGAAATATCTACACCCGCATCATGAATCCAACCCAGGATACGGTTGAGCAAAGAATTGCTGCCCTTGAGGGCGGTGTTGCAGCTTTATTACTTGCATCCGGTTCTGCTGCTACAACTTTTGCAGTACTAAATATTGCACAAGCTGGTGATCATATAGTTTCATCCCCATCGCTATATGGCGGCACATACAACTTATTCCACTACACCCTGCCAAAGTTTGGTATCGAAGTTACCTTCGTAGATAACCCAGATGATCCAGAGAGCTGGCGCAAAGCGGTTAAGCCAAATACCAAGGCATTCTTTGGTGAAACTATTGCAAACCCTAAAAATGATCTACTTGATATTGAAACAGTGGCAAAGATTGCTCATGAAAATGAGGTTCCATTAATAGTAGATAACACCGTTGCAACTCCATATCTAATTCGTCCAATTGAGTGGGGCGCTGATGTGGTTGTGCACTCTGCTACTAAGTTCCTTTCAGGGCACGGAAACACGGTGGTTGGCGCAATTGTTGATGCTGGCAAGTTTGATTATGCAAGGTATCCAAAACGCTTTCCAGGCTTTAATGAAGCAGATCCGTCGTATCACGGCCTGGTTTATGCCCAAGCTCTTGGCGTTGGTTCAGCATTTGGCGCAAATCTTTCATACATCTTTAAAATTCGCCTAACACTGCTGCGTGATATTGGTGCGGCAGTTTCACCATTTAATGCCTGGTTACTTGCCCAAGGACTAGAAACTTTATCCTTGCGTATTGAGCGCCATGTTGAAAATGCTAAAGCGGTGGCAGCCTTTTTAGAAAAACATCCGCAAGTTTCCTCCGTTAACTACGCATCCCTAGCGTCATCTAAATGGAATAAGTTGGCAAATAAATACTCACCAAAGGGAAGTGGTTCAGTTCTATCCTTTGAAATAAAAGGCGGAATCGAATCTGGTAAGAAGTTTATTGAAGCACTTAAGCTGCACTCACATGTGGCAAACATTGGTGATGTTAGAAGCTTGGCAATTCACCCAGCTTCAACTACTCACTCACAACTATCTCCGCAGGAACAAGTAAGCGCCGGTGTTACACCAGGACTAGTTCGATTATCTGTAGGTATTGAAAACTTTAAAGATATTCAAGCTGATCTTGAACTGGCCTTTGCAGCTGCAAAGTAATTAATGAGTGAAGTTAATCCAGCAGTTACCGGGGCATGGCTTGAAAGTCATGACCCCGGTGATCGCCAATTTCTAAAGATTGGTGATCTGCAGCTTGAGTCAGGTGAGGTTTTATCTGATGTGGTAATTGCGTATCAAAGTTGGGGTAAATTAAATTCTGCTGGTGATAATGCAATATTAGTAAATCACGCGCTCACTGGCTGGTCTGATGTGCAAGGTTGGTGGCCACAAATGGTTGGCCCTGGTTTGCCATTAGATACTGATAAATACTTCATAGTTTGCCCAAATGTAATTGGTGGCTGCCAAGGATCAACTGGCCCATCATCCATTGCAGCCGATGGAAAAAGATGGGGATCTAGATTTCCTGCCCTGACTATTAGAGATATGGTGCAGGCTGAATTAGCTTTTACAAATAAAATTGGCATTAAGAAATACCAACTAGCGGTTGGTCCATCTCTTGGCGGCATGAGAAGCTTGGAGTGGGCAATTACCTATCCAGAGTTAGTTAGCGCGATCTGCACAATCGGATCTTGCGCGGTGGCAACTGGTGATCAAATAGGTACTGCTTCCATACAAATTAGAGCAATTAAATCTGATCCAAATTTTAATAACGGTGATTATTATGAACAAGAGATTGGCCCAATTGAGGGAATGGGAATTGCTCGCAGAATTGCTCATTTAACCTATCGAACTGAGTCTGAGATGGATGTCAGGTTTGGGCGTGAGTTACAAGGAGATGAAACTGGCAGGTACGCGGTTGAGTCTTATTTAGATCATCAGGCGCAAAAACTTTCTAAAAGATTTGATGCGAATACTTATATTGCATTAACAGAGGCAATGAACTCTCATGATGTTGGCCGCGATCGTGGCGGGGTAGCTGCTGTGCTTTCAAAGATAAAGATTCCAATTCATATTGTTGCTATTGATACAGATCGCCTGTTCCCGCCTCGCTTGCAACAGGAGATCGCCGAACTCGCCCCGCAGGTGGGCATCCTTCACAGCATCTCATCCCCATTTGGCCATGACGGCTTCTTAATTGAGGTGGAATCGGTGGGGGCAATCATCAAAAACGCGCTTAATCTTCAAAAAATCTCAAATTAGCCAAAATGGATGTGCATAAAGGGGTGTGGACAATTTATAATATAGCCAAGGGTCGGGCGGTTTAAATAAAATCGCAAAAGATTAAAGACCTTAAAACAAAGGATGAATTGTGGCTGTAACTCGTGCGCCCAAAAAAGGCGCTAAAGCAGGTAAGGGTAAGAAAAAACCTGTGGTGAAAAAGAGTTCAGTTAAAAAACCTGTTGCTAAAAAAGTAAAACCTGCGAAGAAGGTTGTAAAGATTCCGCAGAAGGCAGTATTAGATGCTAAAGACATCGCCCAGATTCTTCGAGTAAAAGAGTTAGTAATTCAACAAAAAAATGTCCTAGCTGAACTACAAGGCCGCGGTATCGATAACATTCATAGAATTGTTAAAAAAGCAGATCAAGATTTAGTTTTAATTGCCCGCGAATTAGAGACAACTGTTCCTAAGCAAGTAGAGAAGCTTCGCAAGTTAGGTCTTTCACCATTTAGAATGCTTAAGAAGAGTGAATTAGCATTAATTACCCCAGTTGTACCAAAGCCAACTGCTGCCCAAAAAGATGGCAAAATCGCAAAGGTTAAAATTGATGGCGAAGAGGTTGAGTTAGAAGAGGTTGAAATTGAAGACCTTGAGTCATTAATTGAAGATAAGGAAGAGGCGGCTACCGAGGACGGTGCTCCTGAGATAAGAGTTGTAAATGTTGCTGAGGAATCGCAAAATGAAGCAAACTCATTTGTACTTAAAGATTCTGAAGAGGATGACGCACCAGCACAAACAGTATTAACTGCAGGCGCGACAGCTGATCCGGTTAAAGATTATCTGAAGTTAATCGGGCGAGTCCCGCTATTAAATGCTGAGCTTGAGGTTTCACTTGCCCAATCAGTTGAGGCTGGTTTGTTTGCTGAAGAGCGATTAGCAAAAGATAAGAAGATGGATAAGAAATTAAAGCGTGAGTATCAACAAATTGTTCTAAATGGCCGCCGGGATAAGAATCATCTACTTGAAGCAAACCTTCGTTTAGTAGTATCTCTTGCAAAGCGTTATACCGGGCGAGGAATGTTATTCCTAGATTTAATTCAAGAAGGAAACCTAGGTTTAATTAGAGCAGTTGAAAAGTTTGATTACACAAAAGGTTATAAGTTCTCAACCTATGCCACCTGGTGGATTAGGCAGGCGATCACTAGAGCGATGGCAGATCAAGCTAGAACAATTCGTATTCCAGTACACATGGTTGAAGTTATTAATAAGTTGGCCAGAGTGCAGCGCCAGATGCTTCAGGATCTGGGTAGAGAACCCACACCTGAGGAGTTAGCTAAAGAATTAGATATGACACCTGAAAAAGTTGTTGAGGTGCAAAAGTATGGCCGTGAGCCAATCTCACTTCACACCCCACTTGGTGAAGAAGGTGATTCTGAGTTTGGTGATTTAATCGAAGATTCAGAGGCGATCGTGCCAGCTGATGCGGTTTCCTTCACATTATTACAAGAGCAACTTCATTCAGTTCTTGATACATTATCTGAGCGCGAGGCTGGAGTTGTAGCAATGCGATTTGGTTTAACTGATGGACAACCAAAAACACTAGATGAAATTGGCAAGGTTTACGGGGTAACTCGTGAACGTATTCGCCAAATTGAGTCTAAGACCATGTCAAAGCTTCGCCATCCATCTCGTTCTCAAGTACTACGCGATTACCTAGATTAAGGAAGAGTGAAAAAATGAGTGATAAAGTAAAAATGCAGTTTAAGAAAGATGCATCAATTAGAGTTACTGGAACTGTAGATTTTGTTGATGCAGATGGAAATGTTGTTGAAACTAAGACAGATTTCTCACTATGCAGGTGCGGTGCATCAAAGGAAAAGCCATTTTGCGATGGTAGTCACCGCGATGCTGGATTTGCTAGCGAGTAATTATTTAGCTGCTTGATTAGCTAATTTTTGGGTTTCATCCTGGATTACAGCCGCAACTGGCTTTAATCCTTCGGCATAAGATTTAGCGTGGTGTGAACAAAACAGTAATTGACCACCGGAAATTAGGATTGCGCGTACATAAGCTTGCGCACCACAACGGTCACAACGGTCTAATGAATTTAATGGAGTTTGTTCCATCGTGATCTGGTTAGTCATCGCCTGCTCCGTTTCTTCTTCCCTAGGGGAACATCAAACCATGAATACTTTATTCCCCGCTTGATATTTGGTTTCAATTAAGTAAATTTTTGCGCTTAAATGCTGTGAATATGTGTAAATAATCTCATTTTGATATCGATTAGCAATAAATATGGGTCAGTCTCGGCGAGGGTTAACTATATGTGGTATTACCGCCGATAACCTTTGCACCCGTGGCGACTAAGAGTGTGAAACCTGAAGATGGCACCTCTGCGGCAATTATTAGCAGCTACACCGCCAAAGATTTATCTGTCCTTGAAGGATTAGATGCTGTTCGAAAACGCCCCGGTATGTATATCGGAACTACGGATTCACGTGGGCTTATGCATTGCCTTTGGGAAATAATTGATAACGCAGTTGATGAAGCTTTAGCAGGTCATTGCAAAACAATTGAAATTAATTTAGAAGCAGATGGTTCAGTTGAAGTCCACGATGATGGTCGTGGTATCCCAGTAGATAAAGAACCAAAGACTGGGCTTACCGGTGTTGAAGTTGTTATGACAAAACTTCATGCAGGTGGAAAGTTTGGCGGTGGTTCATACGCCGCCTCTGGCGGATTACATGGTGTTGGCGCATCCGTTGTGAACGCACTTGCCTCTCGTCTTGATGTTGAAGTTGATCGTGATAGCAAAATTTATTGGATGTCATTTAAACGCGGTCATGCTGGTATTTTTGAAGGCGAAGGACCGAATGCAAGTTTTAGTGAAAAATCAGGACTTAGGGTTATCGGAAAAGTATCGGCCAAAGTAACTGGCACAAGAATCAAGTGGTGGTTTGATAAGCAGATCTTCTTAAAAGAGGCAGAGTTAGAAATTCAAGATATTTATGCAAGAGCTAGACAAACCTCTTACTTAGTTCCTGGCATTACCTTGGTGGTTAATGATCGGCGAACTAAGACAAAAACTACTGAAACTTTTTTCCATAAAGGTGGCATCTCAGAGTTTTGTACATACTTGCGCCCTGATGATCCAGTTGGTGAAGTAATTCGAATCTCTGGAAAAGGTGCTTATACCGAAAATGTTCCAGTATTAGATGAAAAGGGTCATATGACTCCGACAGAAGTTGAGCGCGAGATGGGCGTTGATATTGCAATGCAGTGGGGTAATGGTTATGAAGCAACCGTTTCTTCTTTCGTAAATATTATTTCTACCCCAAAAGGTGGCACACATGTTGCAGGTTTTGAAAAATCAATTACTAAAGCAGTAAATGATGCCTTGCGTGCTACAAAAACTTTAAAAAATAATGAAGCTGATGTAATTAAAGATGATGTTCAAGAAGGTTTGACCGCTGTCGTAACTGTGCGCATGTCAGAGCCACAATTTGAGGGACAGACTAAAGAAGTATTAGGAACAGCTGCTGCTGCCAAAATCGTCGGACAAGTAGTTGCTGATGAAATGAAGGCATTTTTTAATACGACAAAAAGAATTGATAAAGCAACTGGGCGCTTGATATTAGAGAAGATTGCAAATGCCTCAAGAACTAGAATTTCAGCAAGGGCGCATAAGGATTTACAACGTAGAAAGAATGCGCTAGAGAGTTCATCTCTGCCAACAAAATTATCTGATTGCAGATCTGATGAGGCTGCTAGGACTGAATTATTTATCGTTGAGGGAGATTCCGCTCTTGGCACAACTAAAGCTGCTAGAAACTCTGAGTTTCAAGCAATCTTGCCAATTAGAGGAAAGATTTTAAATGTACAAAAAGCATCACTATCGCAAATGCTTGAAAACAATGAGTGCGCATCAATTATTCAAGTCATTGGCGCAGGTAGTGGCAAGTCCTTTGATATTAATGACGCTAGATATGGCCGAGTTATTTTGATGTCAGATGCTGATGTTGATGGCGCCCATATTCGTTGCTTACTCCTTACTTTATTTAACTCTTATATGCGCCCACTTGTTGAAGCGGGCAGAGTATTTGCAGCTATTCCACCACTTCACCGAATTGATGTTATTGGTGGCAAGAAAGGGGAGGTTCACTACACCTACTCAGATGATGAGATGAAGAAAGTTATCGCAGGATTAAAGAAAGATGGCAAGAGATGGAAGGAACCAATTCAGCGTTATAAAGGATTAGGTGAGATGGATGCTGATCAATTACGTGAGACCACAATGGATCCAGAACATCGAACTCTTCGCAGAATTACCATGAAGGATGTTACAAAGGCTGAGGCTATGTTTGAATTATTAATGGGCAATGAAGTAGCGCCCCGTAAGGACTTTATTTCATCAGCTGATATTGATCGAGAGCGGATTGACGCTTAATCAATACTGATTAGATCAAAATAATCTTCTTTCCATAAATCCTCATCACCATCTGGCAACAAAATCACTCGCTCTGGTTTTAATGCAGCTACTGCGCCTTCATCATGGGATACCAAAATTACTGCGCCTTGATACTCACTTAACGCTGCCAAGATTTCATCACGAGATGCTGGATCTAAGTTATTTGTTGGCTCATCCAGTAGAAGCACATTTGCAGCGCTTACTACCAGAGTGGCCAGTGCTAACCTGGTTCGCTCACCACCACTTAAAACCTTAACTAGTTTATGAACATCATCACCGACAAACAAAAAAGATCCAAGCACATTACGAGCTTCAGGTTCTCTAATATCTGCAGTAGTTGACATCATGTTTTCAAGGACTGATCTTTCAAAATCAAGTGATTCGTGCTCCTGGGCGTAGTAACCGATTTTTAAACCATGGCCACCAATTACTTCACCAGTATCTGATTCAAGCTCGCCAGCTAAAATACGAAGCAGCGTTGTTTTACCGGCGCCATTTAATCCTAAAATTACTACTCTAGAACCTTTATCAATGATTACGCCAACATCAGTAAAAATTTCAAGTGAGCCATAAGATTTTGATAAGTCATGGGCAGAAATTGGCGTCTTCCCACATGGTGATGGAGTTGGGAAGCGAAGCTTTGCCACCTTATCTTTAACTCGCACATCATCTAAGCTGCTGCGCAGTTTTTCAGCGCGACGAAGCATTCCTTGCGCTGCAGTTGCTTTAGATGCTTTAGCTCGCATCTTCTCACCCTGCTTCTGCAGAATTTCAGCTTTCTTCTCAGCATTTGCGCGCTCTCGCTTACGACGATGCTCATCCTGCTCACGTTGCAGCAAGTATTGCTTCCAGCCCATGTTATAGACATCAATTACATTTCTGTTTCCATCGATATAAAAAACCTTATTAACTACTGTTTCAATCAGGTTTACATCGTGGGAGATAATTACTAAGCCACCTGCATATTTAAATAAATACTCACGCAGCCAAATAATAGAATCAGCATCTAAATGGTTAGTTGGCTCATCTAGAAGCAAAGTTTCTGCACCAGAAAATAGAATCCTGGCAAGCTCAATTCTTCTGCGTTGTCCACCAGATAGGGCGTTTAACTCTTGATCAAATAGATTATTTGGAACACCTAAGGATGAGGCAATTGCTTCTGCCTCAGCAGATGCTGCGTAACCACCGGCTGCTGAAAAATCATGTTCAACTCTGGTGTAGCGCTCCATTGCTTTTTCAAGTTCGGCACCTTGCGAGGTTGCCATTTCTTCTTCAACTGCGCGCATACGTTTAGCAATCTGATCTAATTCGCGAACTGAAAGAATTCGATCAATCACAGTTCCTTGGTCTTCACCAGTTCTTGGATCCTGTGGCAAGTAACCAATTTTTCCACTTCTGTTTACAACACCACCGGCAGGCATAACTTCACCAGCTAAAACCTTTGCCAGGGTTGATTTACCAGCGCCATTTCTACCAACAAATCCAATTCGATCACCACGGTTAATTCTTACCGTTACATCTTTGACCAGAAGTCTTGCGGCAGCGCGAAGTTCTAGGGCGTTAGTTGATATCAAAGTTGCTTAGGCAACAAGGCGGGTGCGGCGAGGAGAGGCATACTTTTTCTCAATTTCAGATAGCTCCTCAGACACTTTAGCTTTGATGCTCTCCTCAGTTTTTAGGATTGCAGTTAAGGAGGAGATTGTAGCCTTTAATTCTTTGGCCTCAGATTCAAGTTCAATCTTGCTCATCTTGGTCAATCTACGCAGTGGCATATCTAAAATATAGGTAACTTGTTCATCACTTAACTTAAATGTTTTGATCAGGCCTGCTTTAGCGATAGCGGCATCCTCACTTGCTCTAATTATTTTAATTACCTTATCAATATCAACAATTGCCTTCAGTAAGCCATCAACTAGATTTAATCTAGATTGTGCTTTAGCCTTTCTAAAAGCTGAGCGGCGTCTTACTACCTCAATGCGATGATCAATAAATACCTGCAAAAGATCCTTCAGCCCAAGAGTTAGTGGCTTACCATCAACTAATGCAACTGCATTTATTGAGAATGCATCCTCCATTGGAGTTAGGCGATAGAGATTTTCTAATACTTCAGCTGGCTCATAACCATTTTTAATCTCAACGACAACTTTTGTGCCAGATTGACCATCGGATAAATCAACGATATCTGAGATTCCCTGCACTTTCTTTGCCTTAACAAGATCAGCAATCTTTTCAACAATTTTCTCAGGACCTATGTTGTATGGAAGTTCAGTAATAATGATTCCCTGCTTACGAGATGAAATCTTCTCAAACACAGTTGTTGCTCGCACCTTAAATGAGCCACGGCCATTGGCATAAGCATCAGATATTCCCTCAGTTGCAACTAGGTAACCACCAGTTGGAAAATCAGGACCTGGAACTAACTTCATTAATTGTTTTAATGTCGCCTTAGGATTTTCCATTAATAACTTAGCCGCAGCAATAACTTCACCTAAATTATGGGGCGCCATATTTGTGGCCATACCAACTGCAATACCGGTCGCACCATTTACCAATAGGTTAGGAAAGGCAGCAGGTAGTACTTGTGGCTCAAGTATCTGGCCGTCATAGTTTGAACCAAAATTAACCGTATCTTCATCTGATTCATCAACCATCATCATTGCTGATAGTGCAAGGCGTGATTCGGTATAACGCATAGCAGCTGGGCCTGAATCTAGTGAACCAAAATTTCCATGACCATCAATTAATGGCAACCGCATTGAAAAGGATTGCGCCATTCGAACCATTGCATCATAAATTGCGCCATCACCATGGGGGTGAAGCTTTCCCATTACATCACCAACAACTCTTGCACACTTAACATGACCCTTATCAGGGCGAAGTCCCATCTCATTCATCTGATGCAAAATACGACGTTGTACTGGCTTTAAACCATCACGGGCATCTGGAAGAGCTCGAGAATAAATTACTGAGTATGCATACTCTAAAAATGATTCTGACATCTCCGAGGCAACATCGATATCAATTATTCGGCCAGGATTTTCCCCTGCTTTAGGTGCAACTACTTTTGGTGTTTTGGCCATAGGCCGTATCTTGCCAATATTTCCTCACTTTCTTGTCAGCGACAAGCCCATTACTTACTAATTTCTTAAGATAGGTATCCTTGCGCTATGAATAGTGGGAAAATTAATCAACAATTTGGTTTATCCCACCTTACTAACTCGATATTTTCCACACTAAATGTTGCCGATACAACTGATTATTTAGCACTTAAGCAAGCAAATATGCGAGAGTGCTTGATCCTAATTGATGGCATGGGTCAAGATGCAGTAAATAAATATGGTGATCAATTCCCAATCTTTGAAGAGTTAAAGAATGTGAGAACAATTTATACAAATTTTCCATCAACTACCGCAACAAGTCTTTCAACTTTAGGAACTGGGGTGCTTCCTGGTGTTCACGGCATGCTTGGTTACACAGTCAGAGTTCCTAGAAGTGATAATCGATTATTAAATGCCCTTAAATGGGATGAGCGAGTAGATCCAGTAATGTGGCAAAAAGTTCCTACTTTATTTGAGCGAGCAGCAGCATCTGGTGTTTCTGTAACTCATGTGGCAGCTAAAAGGTATGAAGGAAGTGGATTCACTCAAGCAGCGCTACGTGGTGCTAAATATGTAGGAGCAAATGGTATTGATGAAATGGCTACAGCAGTTAGCAGTGCATTGGTGCCACAACCATCTTTTGTTTACACATATTTAAATACTTTAGATTCAGCCGGACACAGTGATGGAGTTGGCTCTGATAAATGGCTAACTGCACTTGCTCAAATAAGTGAATTTATAACAAAAGTTAAAGAATCTGTGCCTACTGGAACTCGCATTTGGATTACATCAGATCATGGAATGGTAAATAGCACTAAGCAGATTATTTTAGGTCAGGATAATGATTTATTAGAGAATGTCTTACTAATCGGTGGTGAGCCAAGAGCAAGACATATTTATATTAATGAAGGTGCTCAGGAAGAAACCGTTGCTAAGTGGCGAGAATTTTTAGGTAATAGTGCGAAAGTTTTTAGTAAATCAGAGGCAATTGCTGATGGATTATTTGGCCCAGTTGTAAGTGAAGATGCATCTGATCGAATGGGAGATTTAATTGCCATTGCAAATAATGATTTAATTCTGGTGGATCCAGCCAGAGTTAGAGAAGAAACATCAATGGTTGGCCATCATGGTGGTATTACTGATATCGAAGTGGAAATCCCGCTCTTACTTACTTAGTCTTCATCCTTTTTACCAAACATGATGTCATCCCATGATGGAATTTTAATTCTTCTAGTCACACCATCACGCTTTGCTTCATCATCATCCTCATTAACTTCATCAACTGAAGCTAATTTAGTTGGCGCGTAAGGTGTTACATCCTCTTTAATTGAAACTAATCTTGGGGCATCAGTTTGTGGAATATTTCCATAGGTTTGAACTGGTTGCTTAACCTTTGCCTCACCACCAATCCATCTAGCGCCATCATCATGTGCTGATAGTGCACGACGACCTAAATTAAATAACCAAACTGCTTCACCTTTGGTATCACTTGGTGAATCATCGCGAAGTGGATAATAAAGTGTTAAGTTCCAATTTCCATCAGGTTGGCGAAATGTATTCCATTCAACTGAATTCATATCAACACCTCTAGGAGCTAGTTGATTAGCAACAGCTGTTTCAAGGTATGGCGCATGAGGTTCACGGCGTATTTGAGTGGCGAGAGCTTGGGAAATAATAAAAGCTCGCTCCTGCAATATTGGACCTGCATAATTTTCAATCTTCTCAATCGACCAATCAGTGGTGCGGGAGATGGCATCAATACTTTCACCAGCTCTTAATCTTGCCTGCACCTCTTTAACTGATGTTGTAATTACTTCATCAATATTTGAAACTGCAGAAAGTCTTGGTTGGTTTATATTTGCCCGTAATGTATCGTTAATTCTTAAGTTAAATTGATTTCCATCTAAATCGACCAATTCCAACTCACTGCCATCGGCAGAGCGCCCGATTAAGCGCAGATCAGTTGGTTCACTCATGAGAGTAGATTGCCACAAGTATTCGGTGGGTTAAATCTGCCACACACAAAACTTGCTTGCCTTTCATGCTTAGATAACCCGGTGAGCACAGAATTGTTGAAGTTAGCACATACGGTGGCAAAGTTGGCCGGTTCTCATTTAATGAACCGTCCTAGCAGCTTTACCTTTACCGAGAAAAGCTCGGCAGTTGATTTTGCCACTCAAATGGATCAGCAGGCAGAGGAGCTAATTGTTAAAGAAATTCTCACCTCTCGCCCAGATGATGGAATTATTGCTGAAGAGGGTGCATCAAAGACAAGTAAATCTGGAATAACTTGGGTAATTGATCCATTAGATGGCACAGTGAATTATCTATATGGCCTACCAGGTTGGAATGTTTCAATTGCAGCAAAAGACAAAGACGGCGTATTAGTTGGTGTGGTTTACGCACCCAGCATTAATGGATTATGGAGTGCGGTAAGAGGTGGGGATGCAACCTATAACGGAGCTAAAATTAAATGCAATGATCCAGTTACTTTAGATAAAGCATTACTTGCTACTGGTTTTGCATATGATTTAGATTTGAGAACTACGCAAGGACAAGTGATATCAAATCTATTGCCACAAATTCGTGATTTGCGAAGAAACGGTGCGGCAGCAGTTGATCTTTGTTATGTAGCAATGGGATCCCTTGATGGATATTTTGAAGCATCATTAAATGAATGGGATCACGCTGCTGGTGGTTTGATTGCAACACAGGCTGGCGCTGTCATCTCAGGCCGGGCAGGTGGGCCGGCAAATAAGGATCTAGTTGTATGCGCAGGTCCAGCCCTGCACGCACAACTTTTACCTCTAATTTGATCTAATCACCCCTAGCGTGGCAAGATACGGGTTCATTCAAAATAATTGATTGATCATAAATTTAGCGATTAGGACAAATAATGAACGTGTTAGATGCTGTTGATGCCGCCTCACTTCGCACAGACATCCCATCTTTTCGTTCCGGTGATGAATTAAAGGTTCACGTTCGAGTTATTGAAGGAAGCAAAAGCCGTATTCAGATTTTCCAAGGTGTTGTCAT
>Ga0208852_1000116_pt1 | contig 20409 bp, 16 predicted proteins | sample LakMenEpi18Jun09_FD_150711 | JGI IMG/M metagenome (GOLD analysis project Ga0208852, IMG submission 150711) | Freshwater microbial communities from Lake Mendota, WI - 18JUN2009 deep hole epilimnion ns (SPAdes) | ecosystem: Environmental > Aquatic > Freshwater > Lake > Epilimnion/Euphotic zone ...
ACATCGACGTGTTCGAAATCAACGAAGCATTTGCTTCAGTTGTTCTTGCGTGGGCAAAAGAACTGGGTGCCGACCTCGATCGCACTAACCCGAACGGTGGTGCAATTGCTCTTGGTCACCCACTCGGCGCAACAGGCGCCTTCCTTGTCACCAAGGCACTGAATGAACTTGAGCGCACCGGTGGTCGCTACGGAATCATTTCAATGTGCTGTGGCGGTGGCCTCGGAACCGGCACGCTCATCGAGCGACTCTAAGAAATGAGGCGCGCATGACGCGCTACTCCATCATTGCCATTACGACCGTCTGTGTTGTGTTGTCTGCGTGTGCATCTGCCACCGTTCAACCAGATGCAGACGGTCGTGTGCATGGCACAGTTGTTTCTGTTGCAGACGGCGACACGGTGACCGTGAAGTTTGCAAGTGGTCAAGAAAAGATCCGCCTCATCGGTGTCGACACGCCAGAGACCGTGCACCCCACAAAACCAGTTGGCTGCTTTGGCCCCGAAGCTTCTGCATACACAAAGGCGTTACTCCCAAAAGGCACTGACGTGTACGTGGTGCGCGATGCCGAAGCACGTGACAGATACAAACGACTACTGGCCTACGTATATCGCACTGCAGACGACCTCTTTGTGAATCTCAGTTTGGTGAGTGGTGGCTTTGCTGTACCACTTTCCATAGCCCCTAATACCGCTCACGAAAAAGACTTTGTGGCCGCCGCCATCGAAGCTGAGCGCACCAACATCGGGTTATGGGCACAGTGCCGCAGGTAGGGTTCACATATGACTGAACGCGGTTCTCTGGTATCTCGACTGGGTTATGCAGACGACGCTCGTCTTGTGATTTTGTCGTGCGACGACCTTGGCTCGTGTCACGGCGCAACCGTCGGTGTGTACCAAGCAATACGCGAAGGTTCAGCTACATGTGCATCCATCATGATGCCGGCGCCCTGGGCGCACTTTGCTTCCGAAATGTACGCAGGCGACGACATTGGTGTTCACCTCACTCTCAATGCCGAGCATCCGTCGTATCGATGGGGCCCACTTACCCACGCGCCGTCACTGCTCTCTGGCGAAGGTGGCTTTCCTCGTTCAGTCGACGACTTGTGGGAACACGCAGACTCCACCGAAGTCTTACGCGAATGCCGCGCACAAATTGAACGAGCAATTGCTTGGGGCATCGACGTCACACATCTTGCGCCACACCTCACGTCCATCACGTTGCGTCCAGAATTTTTCGATGTGTATATGGAATTGGCGTACGAGTTCAAACTCCCAGTTCGCTTGCCATCCACTATCACTGCAAAAGCGGCTGGGTTCCCGTTCCGTCAACTGGCAGCCGACGAAGGAATCGTGTTCCCCGATCATTTCGATCACGACTGGCGCACCGGCAGTCGCGAACGAGTTTTTGGCGCAATTGCATCATTGCAACCCGGCGTCACCGAGATTCATGTGCAACCAGCCATTGACACGCCAGAGGTTCGTGCACTTGGTGAAGTTGCTGAAGGCTGGATCGACGATCTTGCGCTTGCTACGTCTGCTGAATTGCGCGATGCATTGCAGGCAAGTGGCGCAGTCCTCATTGGCTATCGCGAATTACGCGATGCCATGCGCGCCAAATAGTCGCGTCTAGACAATTAGGCGCGAACGCCTACAAAAAGATCTGTTTCAAGTACTCCCGCTTGTACTTCACCAATGGTGCTTCGAGCAAGAATCCAGTCTTCCCACGGATACACCTTTGACATCTCATCGTCATCTAACCCAAACCACCATTTCGATGTTGGGTCAACTTGTGTTGCATGTGCAAGTAGAGAACGCGTGCGTGCATACATGAACTTCGCAACATCAAGTTTCGTTGTGATGCGATTGTCTTGTGATTGACGATTCAACCATTTCTCATCGAATGGTGATTCGCCATACTTCTCTATCAACGCTTCATGAACCGACATCACGCGCTCTTTTGCCCACAACGTGTAATACATCTTCGTTGGCTGCCATGGCTCGCCTGCTTCCGGATACCACGACGGGTCGCCAGCTCTATCGAATGCCAACACACTGATGTCGTGCACCTTGAGATGATCTGGGTGGGGGTAGCCAGCTTGATCATCGTTGTAGGTGAGGATGACTTGTGGTCGTTCTTTACGAATGAGCGCCACAAGACGACCAGTGGATTCATCAATATCTGCCATGTGAAAACACGCAGCGTTCTGATTTGAATCGGCACCGGCCATACCCGAATCTCGGTATCCCAACATGTGCACTGCATGAAAGCCAATGACATCGACAGATTTTTCTAGTTCTCGTTCTCGAACATCTGCCAGCAGTGCTTTTTCTTGTTCGGGGGTCATGTCATGGAATGGCTGACCAGGTTCACGGAGTGCTGGATTCTGCAGATCGCCCTCTTCGCCACCTGTGCAGCACACAAGCACCGTGCGCACACCTTCGCAGTGGTACATCGCAACGGTTGGAGCACCCTTTGAGGCCTCGTCGTCTGGGTGAGCATGAATGGTCATCAGCGACAACGGCTCACCGTTCATGTCGAGAGGGGTCTGTGGCATTCCATTGAGGTTAGTAAGGCGCACCCACCAGAGCACGCCCCTACTCAGTGTGTTCGGTCACCACTCTTAGGGTTTGTTCCACCGCTAAGGGTGTTCAATCTGTGAGAATAGAAATATCGAACCCACCACTGCTGCCCTGCCGATTGGCATCTTTGAGACAGATACCAATTGCCGACTCCTCACGGGCAATGCTGCATTTCGTTCGTTAGTCCTCGATGGCGCACCGGTAGTTGTTGGAACAGCACCGTGGACAAATGCAATGCCACACGAACGCACCGAATGTGAAAAGCAGTGGCTGCACTCACGCGAAAACGGAACACAATTCTCTACAGAGTTTCCAGTGGGTCGCGCAACAGGCGAAGTGATCTGGATCAACATCACAACATCTGCTCACATTGTCGATGGCGTACTCATTGGTTACGTGGGAACAGCAACTGATTGCACATCGCTCGTATCGCAACGTCAGTTATCTCATCAGCTTGTTGGACTGCTCGATGTTTCCGGCGACGCAGTTCTGGTATTCGATCGCATTGGTGAATTGCAATTCGCAAACGACACCGCCCGCACCATGGTGGGCGTGAGCGAACCTGGCAGCGGACAAAACGATGTTGCTTCACGCACATTCATGCAAGCAGTGCGCGACCAATTGCCACGCCTTCTTCTCGACCCTGCTCCCCCATCTGATTCCCCCAATAGATGGGAAGGCGAGATTGGTTTTCGCTCACCAGATGGCATCACCCGCACATTGACCGTTGTGGTGCAAGTGGTGCGTAATGCCGATGGAAGTGTTCAGCACTGGTCCACCATTGCTCGCGACATCACCGAAGAACGTCAATCGCAGGCCGAACTTGCACGGCAAGCAACGCATGACGACCTCACCGGATTACCAAACCGTGTGCACTTTGTTCGCAAAACAACTGAAGCACTTGAACGCAGTCGCACCACACATTCAAGTGTTGCCGTGCTCTTCATCGACCTCGACAAACTGAAGCATGTCAACGACACCATTGGTCACGCAGTAGGCGACCAACTCATTGTCACTATTTCTAAACGACTCGCTGCTGCTACTCGCCCAAGCGACTTGGTAGCACGCATCAGTGGTGATGAATTTGTTGTGCTATGTGAAGGACTGCTCGACGAGCAAGTTGCGCTTGATGTTGCTGAACGTATTCGCTTATCAATCACTGGTCCGCTCATTCTGCAAGGAATTGAAATTGAAGCCGGCGCAAGCGTGGGAGTTGCGATGGCAACACCTGAACTTCTTGCATCTGAGTCTTCTGCCGATGCCGCAGTGACGCTCATGCGTTCGGCAGACACTGCCATGTACCGAGCAAAGCAACGTGGCCGTGGTCGCTCTGAGCTTTTCAGTGACGACATGCGCACTGCTGCTCGCGATCGTCAACAACTTGCATCAGAACTAGAACAAGCTCTTGCCGGCGATCAGTTCAGCGTGCTCTTTCAACCCATCGAATCTGCACACACAGGGCGCGTGGTGGCCGCCGAAGCACTCTTGCGATGGAATCACCCAACGCGTGGACTTCTCGCACCTGCAGCGTTCTTAGACCTAGCCGACGAGTCTGGACTTATTGCACCTATTGGTGATTGGGTGCTTGCAAATGGTGCGCGCACTATTGGTGCATGGATGAATGAAGGACTAGTCGAGCGCACGATGACAATTCATGTGAACGCATCACGCCGTCAACTCTCCGACATCACGTTTGTTGACAGAGCTCTCACCATCATGCGCGACAACGGCCTCGATGGCTCGCACCTCGTGTTTGAAACTTCTGAAGCCACATTGGTGGACAACAACCCATCAGTTCTTCGCACAGTGACTGCACTGAAACGTCAAGGTGTGCGTATTGCAGTCGACGATTTTGGCGCGGGCTATTCATCATTGTCTTCTTTGCGTACTTTCCCAGCAGACCTATTGAAACTGGACGGCACGTTGGTGCGCGATGTTGGTCGTACCGATGGCGGCGATGATCCGATGGTGCGCTCACTGATTCAGTTAGCCCACTCGCTCAACCTTGTGGTGTGTGCCGAATGGGTAACCACAGAAGACCATGTGCAACGGCTCAAAGCATTGGGCTGTGATTTGCTGCAGGGAAATCGCATTGGTGAGCCAATTGCCGCAGATGCTTTTGCACTGAAATTGCAACGCACTAACTCAGTGCAGTCGCCTCTCGACTAACGCTGCGCTATTCAGCAGCAGGCGCAGGCCCAAGACCTGCAAAAAACGCCAAAAGCGCTGGTGCACTATTTGCCAGGCGGAACACGAATGATCCGGTCGACATATCGCTATCAACTGGCAAGGCATACGACTTCGCAGTGCCGTCACCCATTGGACGCAACTTATGTCCCAGGTCAAGCAGGTCTAAACCTTCATCCACCACAACCGCAGCAGAAAACGCATCAAGCACTACATGAGTTTGCAATGGGTGTCGCACCAAATACTTCGCAACGTCTTTAGCCAACATGGAAACAAATGCACGCTGGCGGTTACCGCGACCAATATCGCCTGTGCCTTCTAAACGCCAGACTCCATCGATCTTTTGTTCATAGTGGCGAGAACGTGCATACGCCAATGCCTGTGCGCCAGTTTGCAGTTTGCATGCATTACGGCGACCAATGTAAAAGCCAGTCGCTTTATCGCGTGCTGGATGCGTCACACAGATATGAACTCCACCAATGGAGTCAACAATTCGCTTGAAACCAGAGAAGTTGATTTCCACATAATGGTGCACAGGAACATTGAGTGCACGTTGCACTGTGCGTATCAAAATGTCTGGCCCTTTTTGATACGCAGAGTTGATTTTCCCGAAACGATCCGTTTCACCGATACGTACACGCAGGTCTCGCGGAATCGACATCATGGCCACTGCTTTTGTTGCAGTGTCGTACCGAACAAGAATCAAAGTGTCAGACCGCATGCCAGGGTTGGCGGCTTCTGAACCCATCGTGGCGTAATCAGAATCGGTTGGGTCTGCAGTGGCTCGCGAATCGGAACCGACAAGCAAGTAATTTTCAACACTGTCACTGGCTGGCGATAACGCAGCCGTTGCTGCCGGCACGCGACCAACGGTGTCAAGTTGAGAATTAGCGGCTCGTACGATTCCCAACGCACCTGCAAGAGTCATCACGAGAGTGACACTGACCAAAATCATCCATCGTGGTGCGCTCGCAGCACGAGAAAGTTTGGAGTCATTCAGCACATGTCCACGGTAGTCAGTCCGAGGCAGGTCGGAGATGCACCACATCTGCAGTATCGATGCGATGCGTGATACCGCAGTCGTCTAATACAACTAGGCGACCATCTGGTTCCACTGTTAATGCTCGACCAATCACATCTTCACCATGAGGCATCTCTGCCCGCACCTGTGTTCCAACTGTTGCAACACAACGTAGATATTCCTTGTGAAGATCATCATCACTCAAAGCGAGCAATGCATCGATCTCTGGCAACATCAATTGCAAAAACTCATCTGGTGTTACTTCGCGCGACCAACCGTTTGCCGAAAGACTCGTTGCTCCTGGTGGTGCCCACCCAATGTTGCAGCCAATACCCACAACGACAAAAGGGATCTTTCCTTGCGAGTCAGTTGGTGCAGCCTGAGCCAGAATGCCGGCCAATTTTTCTGAACCCACCAAAATGTCGTTTGGCCATTTCAGCTGCGCATCTACTCCACAGGTCTTTTGCGCTACAGACGTAGCCGCCAATGCCACCACCTGAGTAAGAACATGCAACCGATCAGGTACGTGGCGAAATAAGAGTGAGACCAAGAGATTGGCTCCCCGTGGGGCTTCCCATGTCCGGTCAAGGCGCCCCCTGCCCGCAGATTGGTACTCCGCACGCAAAACAGAGCGATCTGGGGCCCCCTGGTGGCCTGCAGCCATAAGGTCCGCATTGGTACTTCCCGTCTCTAAAACGGTCTGAATGTGCCAATTCTCGGATGAGTTCGCATTTTGGTGGTCCATCAAGGCAATATTGACACCTGTGTTGAAGAAAATCCTTATCGCCAATCGCGGCGAAATCGCTGTCCGTGTCATCCGAGCTGCCCGAGAGATGGGCATCGCCACCGTGGCGGTCTATTCAGAGCTCGACCGCAACGCTCTTCACGTGCGTTTGGCAGACGAGGCATACGCCCTGGGAGGCAGCACTGCTGCCGAGAGCTACCTCAACACCGAAGCAATCTTGAAGGCCATTACTGACAGTGGCGCCGATGCGGTACACCCCGGATATGGCTTCTTCAGTGAGAACCCAGACTTTGCTCGCGCCATCACAGCGATGGGTGTTGCGTTCATCGGACCACCACCAGAAGCAATCGATGAAATGGGCGACAAAGTGTCGAGCCGTAAAGCAGCGCTTCGCGGCGGTGCGCCCATTGTTCCTGGCACCACAGAGTTTGTAACAACTGCAAAAGAAATCACCGACTTCGGTGCAGAGTTCGGCTGGCCGATTGCGATCAAAGCAGCATTCGGTGGCGGCGGTCGCGGCATGAAAGTTGTGCAGTCTGCAGCAGAAGTGCAAGACGCCATGGATTCAGCACAGCGCGAAGCAAAGAGTTTCTTTGGTCGCGATGAAATCTATGTAGAGCGCTACCTCACGTGGCCGCGTCACATTGAAGTACAGCTTGTGGGCGACCAACACGGCAACGTTGTGTGGGTCTCTACTCGTGACTGCTCAGCTCAACGTCGTCACCAGAAACTGATTGAAGAAGCACCAGCACCTGGTTTGCCAGACGGTGTCGAAGAAGCAATGGGTGAAGCTGCTGTAAAGGCAGCAAAGGCTGTTGGTTATTACAACGCCGGAACTGTTGAGTTCATCTTCCAAGATGGCGAGTTCTTCTTCCTTGAAATGAACACCCGCTTGCAAGTGGAACACCCAGTCACTGAAGTCATCACAGGTATCGACCTTGTTGAATGGCAGATTCGTGTTGCTTCGGGCGAGAAACTTCCGATGACACAAAAGCAAGTTCTTGCTGCACGTCGCGGACACGCCATTGAAATTCGTATCAACGCAGAAAATCCTGCTGGTGGCAAGTTCCTTCCATCACCAGGCCCCATCACAAAACTTGTCGCTCCCGACGGTTTCGGAGTTCGCTTCGACGGGGGCTACGAATCTGGTGACGAAATCAGCCAGTACTACGACAACTTGGTCGGAAAGCTTGTTGTGTGGGGTCGCGATCGTGATGTTGCAATTGCGCGCACACTTCGTGCACTGAAAGAAATGGTGGTGGAAGGCATCGCCACAACGATTCCTGCCGACATTGCAATTCTTGAACACCCAGACTTTGCTGCGGTCACACACTCCACTAAGTGGGTAGAAGAAGTTCTCGACCTCTCACATATCGGTACTGCACCAATTGCTCCTGCTTCAACAGAAGACGAAGCACCACTTGTACAACGCAACACCACTGTTGAAGTCAACGGTCGTCGTTTCGATGTGAAGATTTGGGTACCTGAGTCCACTGGTGTTGCTGCACCTGCAGCAAAGGCAAAGAAAGCCCCACGCAGTGCATCTGGTTCTGGCGGCGGTGCCGGCAGTGGAAGCGGCCAAGTAGCCGTACCAATGCAGGGAACAATCGTGAAGGTTCTTGTTGAAGTGGGTCAGGCTGTTGAAGCCGGACAAAGCGTTGTTGTGCTCGAAGCCATGAAAATGGAAAACCAAATCGAAGCCGACAAGAGCGGAACCATTAAGGCTGTCAACGTGAAGCCCGGTGACACCGTTGGTGCCGGCGACGTTGTCGTAGTTATCGAATAACTATTCGGCTGCTTCAGCCAACGCTTCGGCTAATGCCGGATGCACCAACAACGACTCTTCAATATCGGTGACCTTCAAGTTCGCTGTCACTGCAAGAGCAATCACGCTAATGAGTTCGGCTGCATGGCTTCCCACGATGGAACCACCAAGTACTTCGCCAGTTGCTGGGTCACTAATGATCTTTACGAAACCACGTGGGTCGTTATTAATGAGTGCTTTTGCCGTACTTGAAAACGGCACCTTGGTAACACGAATTTTGCGACCAGATGCAAACGCCTCGGCTTCTGCCAAGCCAACGTCTGCAATTTCTGGCTCTGTAAAAATTGCTGACGCTGCTTTGTCGTAATCAAGGTGTCGATGCGGGCCTTTCGGGCCACCCACTACTTGTTCAGCAACTTTGCGGCCTTGCATAGAAGCAACAGACGACAACGGCAATTTTCCACTTACGTCGCCAGCGGCATAAATGTGCTTTACGTTGCTCTCACAATGGCGGTCGATGGGAATGTATCCACCATCGAGTGCGATACCGACTTCTTCCAAACCAAGATTCTCTGTGTTTGGAATGGAACCAATCGCCAACACTGCATGTGTTGTTTCAGATGATCGCCCATCGTCGCATACAACGCGTACACCAGATTCAGTTTTTTCAATTGCAATTGCACGCGCACCCTTGAAGAGTCGAACACCGCGAGACAAGAAACTGTCTTCGAGTACAGCAGCAACTTCGGGATCTTTGCCCGGCAACACTTGTTGACGGCTGACAACAAGCGTGACCTTTGATCCGAACGATGCAAACATGTGTGCAAACTCAACGCCGGTCACACCAGAACCAATGATGGTGACGCTCTCAGGGAAAATGCGCGGCGGGTAGCAATCTCTGGTGGTCAAGATGCGGTCGCCGTCTGGGTGAACCCATTCAGGAATACGTGGGCGCGAACCGGTGCACACCAAGATGTCGTCAGCCTCGAGATCCATTTCTGAACCATCGGCACAGTCAACATGCACTGCGTGGACGCCCGTAATACGAGCAGAGCCACGAATGATGACAACACCTTGGCTTTCCAACAAGCCGGAAACATCTGTTGAAAGTCGGGCCTTGATGCTTTCGATTCGGGACGTCAGTGCGTCGACATCGACTTCAGCTTCGCGTTCTTCAAGACCCATGCCCGAAAGGCTGTTAGTGAAACTCATCGCCGCGCCCGTAGAAATCATTGTTTTTGATGGCACACAATCGAGTAAGTGCGCTGCCCCGCCAAGTATTTCGCGTTCAATAAGCGTGACATGAATGCCGCGGCGTGCTGCCGATGTTGCAGCAGAGTGGCCTGCTGGACCGCCGCCGATAATGACAAGTTTTTTATCGATGTTCACGGAATAGATGATACTGGCACTGTCGTTGCAGTGGTGGTTGTCGTTGTAGACGAATTTGTAATGGACTCACCAAAAACTGGCAATGTCGTTGTGGGTACAGGAACTTTGTTCGGACAATAGATGGAAGGGTACCCATACTGATCACGGCGCTCCCCTACGTATTCAAAATGCATTCCGTCTGTTGGCCAAAAGTTCCCACCCCATGCAAAACCCCATCTGCGAAAAATGCGTACGACTGAACAATTCATCTGCGGGACACCACCTTGTTGGTTAGTAGCAGTATTGATGTCAATTGCCATTCCCCATGCATGTCGCGAAGGAGAACCAAAGACTCCACCGAACCTGTTGTACCGGCCAACAAAACAACCGCCGTAACGATTCGAATTACGAACATCAATTGCATTGCTTAATCCAGCAGCTTTGATTTCCGATAGTGCGTTCTGAATCGCAGTGGCCACAGTCTTATGACAGTTATTTGCCAGATTGATTCCTTGATACACCTTTTTCCACACGATGTTCTTCGTCGCCCACGATGCATCTACCAACATGGAACTGCCAGTAGTTGGCTTGTAAATCAATTCACCGAGAAGTTTTTTGGTAGTTGCCGTGCCCAATGTGCCGTCTGGGTTCACACGGTCCCACGACGTACGCAATCGAAATTGGCTGCCAATGGGAAAACGTTTTGCCTTCCAAGCAGCAACTACAGACTTTGATGTCGTCATCCCAGTAACGATGACTCTAGATATTGGCAATGTGCCCAACACACTTGCTGTTGTGTCTGTCATAAAGAAATCTCCCCAATCAACAAATCGATCGGGAACAATTGCGCCGACTGTAAATAACTTCGGACGGAATCGCCCGTCTCGCAATGTCATCACATCGCCGACTTGTGCGCGACGAATTCCTGCCGAGGTCTCCCCCATCAGTACATATCCGTCGGCGGCAGCATTGGCCATGTCTTGTCCACCGACGGCAGCAATGTAGGCAACGGGAGCAACCATGGTCGCCATGGGAATTCTCCAGCCATTTGTTAATCGCAAGACGTCTTCGTCATTGCGTCGTTGACCCGTTAGCGACACCATGGGAAATGACACCACATGCCCTACAGCACCTACCGAAGTGGCTGCTGCCACCATTGAACGTGCCATCGAGGGCGTGAGCGACGAGGAACGAGAGATCGACATCGTGGGCGTGAGCAATGTGCTCGGAAATGTCGAGTCATCGCCTGCTCGTACCTGCCCACTGACGAACGTGGTTACAAGCACGATTGCTACTGCTCCAACTTTCCACCGCATCTTGTCCACCGTAATGCCGTTTGGCTAAATGACTTCCTCGAATAGAGCCTCTGCCAACTACCGTAGGGGGTCTGTGAGTGACGAAGTAGAAGAACAAGGTGCTGGCGGTCTCGAACAAGAGAAAGCCAGACGATTAGCAGCCCTCGATGCAATGCGCTCAAAAGGCGACAATCCATACCCGTACCGCTTCGATAGGTCTCATTCGCTTGCTGACATTCGCGCTGAACACACAGAACTAGAACCTGGGTCAGAAACTGAATCACATGTTTCTGTTGCCGGGCGCATCATGCTGAAGCGCGACCAGGGAAAACTGATTTTTGCTACTTTGCAAGACCGCACCGATGCAGTACAGCTGTTCATTTCAAAGGCCGTCGTAGGTGACGAACTTTTCGACTACATCAATGACCTCGACCTCGGTGACTGGGTAGGCGCAACAGGCAAAGTGATGACCACACGCAAAGGTGAGTTGTCCATCAAAGTAGAGAGCCTCACACTTCTGTCCAAAGCAGTGCGCCCTATGCCAGACAAATGGCATGGCCTCACCGACACCGACACTCGTTATCGCCAGCGATACGCCGACCTCATTGGTAACGAAGAATCTCGTCGCATGTTTGCAGTACGTCATGCAGTGATTGCAAGCTTTCGTCGCACACTTCACGAACGTGGATTCATTGAAGTAGAAACTCCGGTGTTGCATGTTGAGGCTGGTGGCGCACACGCACGACCTTTCCTCACTCACCACAACGCGCTCGATATGCCGCTCTATTTGCGTATCGCACTTGAGTTGCATCTGAAGCGACTCATCGTTGGCGGCATGGAGCGCGTATACGAAATCGGACGCGTATTCCGCAACGAAGGAATCTCCACGCGACACAACCCAGAGTTCACGATGATGGAGCTCTATCAAGCATTCGCTGATTACACAGACATCATGGATCTCACAGAAACCTTGTTTGTAAATGCCGCTATCGACGCCACAGGTTCTTCCGTGGTCACAATTGACGATGTACAAGTAGACCTTGCCCAACCATGGCGTCGCGTTCGCATGATCGACCTCGTGAAGGAAGCAACAGGAGTCGCAGTACATCCGTCGCAACCGCGTGAACAACTTGCTGAACTTGCAGCGAAGCATGGTGTCAAAGTTGAGAAGCATTTCGGACCCGGAAAAATCATCGAAGAACTCTTCGAAGCCACATGTGAAGCCTCATTGCGCGAACCTACATTTGTCACTGGTCACCCCGTAGAGATCAGTCCACTCGCCCGAGAAGACCGCAATGATCCATTTCTCACGGAGCGATTTGAACTGTTCGTCGGTGGCCGAGAGGTAGCAAACGCATATTCAGAACTAAACGATCCCGTTGTACAACGCGCTCGTTTTGAAGATGAGCAGAAGCAAAAAGAAGCTGGCAATGCCGAAGCTGGCACGGTCGATGAGGATTACATTCGCGCCCTTGAATACGGCATGCCACCAACTGGTGGTCTCGGTATCGGCATGGATCGCCTTATCATGCTCATTGGTGGCGCGCAATCAATTCGTGATGTCATCTTGTTCCCCACACTTCGTCCGGAGGTTTTCTAATGTCACACAATGCATGGGGTGTAGGTATTGCCACACTCGACGCCACTGGCGCCACACTTGATGTTCGTTTCAGAACCATCGGACTCGGAGACTTCTCTCCTGCCGATGCCCCAACACATGAACCATCTGTCGACTCCGACCGAGATCGCGGTGTTGTATTCCACGCTGTCGCTATCACTATCGACACAAATGAAGCTCCCGCATCTGCAGCAGATGTGTACTTGCGGCTCAACCTGTTGTCACAACGATTCATGCAGCCACGCACCATCAACCTTGACGGAGCATTTGGTCTTTTGCAAAACGTTGCATGGACATCGAAGGGACCAGTAGCTATCGATGCCATCGAATCTGTGACCTGGAACTTTGCTCAACGTGGTGAGCACATCGTTGTACACGGAGTAGACAAATTCCCTCGCATGACTGACTATGTAGTTCCAAGTGGAGTGCGTATTGCCGATGCAAGTCGTGTTCGCCTTGGAGCACATCTCGCACCAGGCACAACTGTCATGCACGAAGGTTTCTGCAACTTCAATGCTGGAACACTCGGTGCTTCCATGGTGGAGGGTCGCATTTCTGCCGGCGTCATCGTTGGTGACGGTTCAGACATTGGCGGCGGAGCATCCATCATGGGCACTTTGTCTGGTGGCGGCAAAGAAATGGTCACCATCGGCGAGCGTTGCTTGCTGGGCGCTAACGCTGGCATTGGCATCAGCCTGGGTGATGATTGCATCGTGGAAGCTGGCTTGTATGTGACTGCTGGAACCGTTGTCATCGATCCTTCTGGCAACACAGTGAAAGCAAAACTTCTCTCTGGACAATCCAACTTGTTGTTCCGTCGCAACTCCATCAGTGGTTCTGTTGAAGTCATTTCGCGTTCAGGTTCATGGGGCGGCCTCAACGCCGACCTTCATAAGAACTAATGAATCCCGACGAACTCGAGGCTCTCATTCGCTCTCGGCGAAGCAGTCTCTTGCTCGATGCTCACAGACAAGTTGACAATAATCTTCTTCAACGGGTTATCGACGCGGCTCAATTTGCGCCAAACCACAGACGTACATGGCCATTGCGCGTTGCCGCAGTCTCAGGTGCGTCACGTTCTGCGCTCGGCGACACAATCGCGGACGCCATGGCAATGTTTGGTGACGACGAAGCAAAAGTTACAAAAGCACGCACGAAGTACTTGCGCTCCCCTGTTGTACTAGTTGTTGCTTCAGCACAAGGTTCTTCTGAAAACGAAACTGAAGAGAACAAATACGCCGTTGCCGCCGGTATTCAAAACATGCTGCTCATGGCCCACAGCCTTGGTCTTGCTGCCTTGTGGGGATCACCGGCAAAAGGCGCAAACGAAGCAATCACGCGTATGTGCGGATTCGAAACATCAGACCACGTAATGGGTCTTGTGTATGTGGGTTGGCCAACGCAACAAGCACCAAGCGTCGAGCGCCCACCAACTCATATCAATTACCTCGATTAATCGCACGGCCCGCTACGGGCGACAACGACTATCGGCCTGGTTGGTATGTGCCAAACACGTCGCGCAATGCATCACTCACTTCACCCAAAGTGGCGTGAGCGCGAAGCGCTTCTTTCATTGGGTACAACAAGTTCTCAGTTCCACGAGCAGCCGTGCGCACTGCTTCGAGAAGTTCTTGCACCTTTGCTTGATCACGATTCTCTTTGAATGCTTTCAGACGTGCCAACTGGCCAACTGCAAGAGTTGGGTCAATCGGGAAGACGTTTGGTTCTGCTTCGCCATCGACAGTGAACTTGTTGACTCCAACAATCACGCGCTCATCATCGTCAATTGACTTGGTGTACTCATACGCACTTTGTTCAATTTCGTCCATCTGGAAACCGGCTTCAATTGCGTCGACTGCTCCGCCCATTTCATCAATACGAACGATGTACTCCCAAGCAAGGCGTTCCACTTCGTCGGTCAAAGACTCCACGAAATATGAACCAGCAAGCGGGTCTGGTGTATCCACAACGCCGCTTTCATATCCAATAATCTGCTGCGTACGCAATGCGATTCGTGCAGCATCTTCTGTAGGTAATCCCAGCGCTTCGTCGTATCCGTTCGTGTGCAAACTCTGCGTTCCACCCATCACTGCAGCAAGTGACTGAACTGCAACACGAACCACGTTATTCAACGGTTGTTGTGCGGTGAGGGTGCTTCCGCCAGTTTGAGTGTGGAAGCGCAACAACTTGCTGCTCTCCTTCTTTGCACCAAAACGCTCGGTCATGATCTTGTGCCACATACGGCGACTAGCGCGGAACTTAGCCACCTCCTCGAAGAAGTTGTTGTGACCATTCCAGAAGAACGAAAGTCGTGGAGCGAAATCGTCTACGTCGAGACCAGCGTCGACAGCTGCCTGTACATACGCAATGGCATTCGCCAAAGTAAATGCAATCTCTTGCACGGCAGTACTTCCTGCTTCACGAATGTGATATCCAGAGATTGAGATGGTGTTCCATTTCGGTACATGCTGTGCGCAATAACCAAAGATGTCGGTGATGATGCGCATAGAAGGCCGCGGTGGATACACATAGGTACCGCGCGCAATGTATTCCTTCAACAAGTCATTCTGAATAGTGCCGCTGATAGCTGTGCTTGGAACGCCCTGTTCTTCTGCAACCAATTCGTACATCAACAACAAAATGGCACCGGTGGAGTTAATCGTCATCGACGTTGACACTTTGTCGAGTGGCAAGTCTTTCAACAACATGCGCATGTCTTCCAAAGAGTCGATGGCAACGCCTACTTTGCCCACTTCGCCTTCACTACGAGCATGGTCAGAGTCGTATCCCATTTGTGTGGGCAAGTCGAATGCGCATGACAAACCTGTCTGGCCTGCATCGAGCAAAAACTTAAAGCGCTGGTTCGTTGTCTCTGCAGAACCGAAGCCGGCGTACTGGCGCATGGTCCACAACTTGCCGCGGTACATCGTGGGGTACACACCGCGCGTATAGGGAGCACCACCAGGAGTACCCAACTGAGTTGTTGGATCCCATCCGGCAAGTGTCTCTGGCGAATACAGAGGGGCAATTTCAATTCCCGAGTCGGTGCGCTTTACTTCTTCAGCCATGAGGGTCAAGCGTACGAGCCACCCTTGCCCCTCACCTAGTTCACACCGTGTTGAATCTGACCTAGCTAGACCACAGAGACTTATTTGGCGGCCACCAGGCTGATTTCCATCAACCATTCGGCTCGAGCCAAGGCCGGAACGGTCACCAGGGTGCTCGCAGCGCGATGGTCGCCCATCACCTCATCACGAACTGCCATCACGGTCGCTAGGTCCTCTGAGAGCCTCTCAGAGGCCACTACGTAGGTAGTAATGCTGGCAATGTCAGCCACGGCCATTCCCCCTGCACGCAACAGTTCCAGCAGGTTTGCCCACACCACTCGGGCCTGGCCTTCTATGGATGGCGGCACCGTGCCATCGGGCATGGTGGGCACAACGCCAGAAGTGAAGATGAACCGTTCGGCTCCCTCCACTGAAACTGCATGGGCATATCGAGCCGCAGGTGCAGCCATGTGTTCTGGACGGATCTCTCGTATTCCCATAGGACTCATTCTGTCGTATTGTGAGGCCATGACCATCACACCAGATGCACCAACCGAAACACGCTCCATCGACGGAGTACTTCTGACTCCGAAGGAAGTGAAGATTTACGGGCAAGAGTCGCTCATGCCTTCAGCCAACGTGGCCGAAGAACGTCTTCGCCGCAAGCAAAAACTTGCTGGTGCACTGCGCATCTTTGGTCGTCTCGGTTTTGGTGAAGGCGTTGCCGGACACATCACGGTTCGTGACCCAGAGTTTCCTGATCACTTCTGGGTAAACCCACTTGGTTTGTCATTTCGTCACATGCGCGTCTCTGACCTCATCTTGGTGAATCATCATGGTGAAGTTGTGTACGGCGAATATGCAGTGAACCGCGCAGCATACGTATTGCATGCAGCAGTTCATACAGCACGACCAGATGTCATCGCTGCAGCACATGCACACTCTGTATACGGAAAAGCATTCAGTTCGCTCGGCATCAAACTCGATGCGCTCACACAAGACTCATGCGCGTTCTACGAAAACAACGTCGTTATTTCCGATCATGGCGGCGCCGTGGTATTCGAAGAAGCAGCAGGTCGTGACTTCGCAGAAGCATTCGGCCAATACCGTGCAGCAATTCACCAAAACCACGGACACTTCACCGTTGGCGCATCTGTTGATGAAGCCGTGTTCTGGTTTGTGTGCTTCGAGCGTTGCGCACAAGCACAACTTGCAGCCATGGCTGCAGGCACACCAAAGCACATTCCTCACGAGTCTGCTGTGTACACACGCGAACAGGCTGGAAACGCGATGACAGGCTGGGCACACTTCCAGCCACTGTGGCAAGAGATCTGCCGTACAGACCCTGAATTATTCGACTAAGTCTCGGTTCACGCTTTTGTCCTCATCACAGAGGTCGACAACTGATCGAGTTTTCGACGCCCTTCCGCCTGAGTCATTCTTCATTGTCTCTGCAGCCGCGCAATACACGGGCGCCATTGTTGCCATCAAACTTTTTGATGACATTTCTCCAGCCACCGTTGCATGGCTTCGCGTCCTCAGTGCCGCTCTCATTCTGATTGCATTCTCATCTCGCAAGAATCATTCGTCGTGGACGCGACGTGACCTCATGTGGGTTGCTGCGTTTGGTACGGCAACTGCACTGATGAACATGTTCTTCTATTTGGCAATCGACACACTGCCCCTTGGCAAAGGTGTCACCATCGAATTCATCGGCCCCATCACGGTTGCAGCTTTGCGTACTCGGTCTTTACGTAACACTGGTGCACTTGTTCTTGCAGCAATTGGAGTCGTAGTTCTCGGTGGTGTCGAACTGGGGAACGAACCGCTCGGACTTGTCTACATTCTCGCCGCCTCTGTGATGTGGGCTGGCTACATCGTGATGGGTTCGCGTGTTGCGCTCGGTGATCGCGGAGTTGCAGGTCTTGGCATCGGGCTCCTCATTGGTGGCATCCTCATCACACCATTTGCAGCACATGATGCAGGTACAGCATTTTCCAGTGTGCGCATCATGCTCGGTTGCGCATTGGTCGGATTGTTATCGAACGCCATCGGATATGGCATCGATCAAACAACTCTTCGCCGTATCCCCATTCGTCGATTCTCGGTGATGTTGGCTCTGCTTCCTGTATGCGCCGCCGTATTCGGATTTTTCTTTCTCAGTCAAACTCCCACCCTTATCGACCTATGCGGCATGGCCTTAGTTCTCGTAGGCGTTGCGGTGCAAGAGCGAGAAGAGATTGACCGCCACCAAGAGGTACTCGAGACCACCTAGCGTGGTGACTTATGGGAATCAGCCGGCGAACCCTGCAGCGCTTCGTCGCACTCTGTCTAATTGCGACCGCACTTCCGTTTGTTCCTCAGAGCTCTCCCCCTGTGGCTCAGGCAGCTGGGCTTCCACCGCTCGGTGTTGTCATTCGTGGTCATGGCAACGGACACGGTCGTGGAATGAGCCAGTACGGCGCACTCGGATGGGCCACAAAACTTGGCGCAACATGGGAAACCATTTTGAATTTCTATTACGGCGGCAGCGGTCGCGTGCTCACCACATTGACAGACGTTGATGCTCGTTCCATTCCTGCCGGCGGCATGACTGTGCGCCTTCAAACTATGGACGGAAAACAAACCGCAGTCGTCTCAGACAATCTCACTGCATCGTGGGCTGGCAAGTCACAAAACTACGGCGCGCTCGTGGCACGCATGGTGTCTAAAAATGTGTACGACGTATACGCATCACCTACCGCAACATGTGCAGCAGACAAAGACAATCCAACCGGGTTCACGTTGATTGGCGACAATGTGAAGGGCCCCATTGATTTTGTGACTACCACAAGTGGAATTCCTACTGCAGTAGCACCAACTGATCTCATTGGGCTATGCGAACCAGCGACTAGTTCGTACAAAGCACGTATTCGCTATTACCGCGGACTCATTCGAGCAACACCAGACGGCAACGGAAACAAACGCACCGTCAACCTTGTTGCCACAGAGTCGTACTTGCGCGGGGTTGTGCCACGCGAATCGCCCGCTGGTTGGGGTGACATTGCCGGCGGCCTCGGTATGCACGCATTACGTGCCCAGGCAGTTGCAGCACGCAGTTACTCACTCTCTGAATCTCGCTATTCGTGGGCAAAGACATGTGACACCCAAGACTGCCAGGTGTATCTCGCCTCAGCACTTCGCACGGTTGGTTCAAAAACTGTTTCGTTGCTCGAAGATGCGCGCACTGATCGCGCAATCGCCGAGACAGCGAACTACGTCATTAAGGATTCGAACAACACCATTGTGCGCACAGAGTTCACATCTTCAAATGGTGGACGTACAGCATCTGGGCAATTCCTGGCCCAGATTGATAACGGTGACCTCATCTCAGATGCCGCACTGCAATCATGGACACGGCTTGTCTCTGCTGCCAGCATTCAGGCAAAGTACCCCTCTATCGGCGTCTTTCTTTCTGCCACCACTGTGCACGACGGTCTTGGCGGCGACTGGAATGGATACACAACATCCGTAGTGATCACCGGCACTGCAGGTTCAGTGACGCGCACTGGGTGGCAGTTCAGGGGTGACTTTGATTTGTATGCACCGTGGTACGAAGTGTTCCCTGTAGACGCACCAGACCCTGCGGCAGCACCAGTTGGTTCCATCTTGCTTGTGGGTGACTCTGTTTCAGAAATGATCGCCGATGAGTTCGCAAAGGTTGTAACCCCCGCGTATCCACTCATGAATTACCAAGCATGCGCTGGCCGCGGCATGGCAGGAGCAGATTGCTTGTTCACTGTGGCACCTCCCAGACTAGATCTCGATGGTGTTGGTGTAGTGAATACTTCTGCAACACCAGCAATCGCAATCGTGGCGCTGGGTTATAACGACGACCCAAATACCTATGAGGCAGAGGTGCAGCAAATGATGGCGGCACTCACGGCAAAAGGTGTTCAGCGAATCATTTTCGTAAACATGTCTACTCGCGCGACGTCACGTAATTATGCAAAAGCAAATGCTGCATTACTCACTGCAGCAGCTAACCCTGCAGTCACCGTCCTCGATTGGAATGCTGCAAGTTCTGCACCGAACCAATGGCGCTGGTTTGATAACACGTCATTGTGTTGCTGGGTGCACCTCAGTACCTCTGGACAAACAGAATTTGCTCTATTTCTTCGCCAACAATTAGATGCCATGCGAGCACAAGGTTTGCTACCCGTAACAGCCGCAGCAGTTGCAGTGTTGCCCGGTTTGCCATTACGTAAAACCAATCAGGGCGTGATGGTCACCACGGTGCAGAAGAAACTCAACACCTTGCTCGGATTAAAGGATGCCAAGAAGTTGTCTACTGATGGCCAATACGGAACAGGCACATCGCGCGCGGTAAAAACCTTTCAAACACAAGTTGCATTACCAGTCACGGGAATAGTTGACCGAGCCACGTGGGATGCACTCGGACTTGCAGGTCGTACCGACTTAGCCATCTTGAAATCCGGCTCACGCCATCCATCAGTGCGCTCTATTCAACAAGCGTTAGCCAAAGTGTTGAAGAAGAAAATCTCAACATCAGATTCGTTTTCGTCGTCACTCGCAAATGATGTCAAGACATTTCAAAAGCGTGCAGGCTTAAAAGCAAGTGGCCGCGTGGGGCCAAGCACCTGGGCAGCACTCATGGCTGCAGCAGCACTTAGTTAACTACTAGTTCTGGAAACGCTGTTTCCAGGATTCCGTGCTCACCATCTCTGCATAGTGTTCACGGTATTGACGCTTCAGTTTCTTGTATGAGCGAGCAATCTTGAA
>Ga0208852_1000118_pt1 | contig 19999 bp, 20 predicted proteins | sample LakMenEpi18Jun09_FD_150711 | JGI IMG/M metagenome (GOLD analysis project Ga0208852, IMG submission 150711) | Freshwater microbial communities from Lake Mendota, WI - 18JUN2009 deep hole epilimnion ns (SPAdes) | ecosystem: Environmental > Aquatic > Freshwater > Lake > Epilimnion/Euphotic zone ...
GATTTCATCATTACCGTAGTTTCCATCAAAAAAGAGGGAGCTATATATGTCTACGGCAAAACAGAAGAGCAGGTTGGCCTAGCTGTTCAATACATGAGAGATCTGGGCTATCCGAATGTTGTGAACCTAGGCTCATTCGAAGACGCTCAGAATGTCTTGCCACTAGGTGTAACCCCATAGTGGATTCCAGTACTTGGGATCAGAAGTACTCAACCGAAGAGTTCATTTATACCAAGGTTGAAAATAGGTTTGTCGTTGAGTTCTGTAAAGACCTTGATGGAACGAACAAAAAAGCTATCGACCTTGCCGGTGGTGAGGGTAGAAATAGTGTTTGGTTAGCCAAACGTGGTTGGCAAGTTGAGAACATTGATTTCTCCCAAGTTGCTTTAGATAAATACATACAGTTTGCTAAAGAAGAAGGTGTTGAAGCCAATACTTTAGCTACTTGTGCTGATGGCCTTACTTTCATTCCTCAACTATCTCCAGTGGAGCTGGTAGTTATCGCTTACATGCAAATTCCTGAAAAAGATTTGACAGTAGCCATTAGACGTTTGAGTGAACATGTTGCTCCTGGTGGAAACCTTGTCGGTGTTTGGCATTCTAGAGACAATCTAGAAGGCGGCTTTGGCGGACCAAGTGATCGCCCAAGTGTGGAAAGCATCACCGAAGCTTTAGCTGGAACTGGTCTTGAAATTGAAGTTCTGGAGAACAGAGATGGCCAAATCCAGACTAAAGAAGGCTTGAAACCTTCAGTTACCTTGGTTTTATTGGCTCACAGACCCCTCTAGAGATACCTCTCTCAAGTAAAGTTATAGAAAACGAGTAGGAATCATTTTCAAGTGACTAAGCAAATTAACATAGGTGTCATCGGTGGCGACGGTATTGGCCCTGAGGTGATTGCCGTTGCTCTTGAGGCGATGAACCTTTCAACTCGTGGCTCAGGTGTTGAGTTTGTAACTACCGATTATGACCTAGGTGCAAAGCGTTATGCGGCAACTGGGGAAATTCTTACCGATAAGGACATGGAGTCGCTTAAGGCTCACGATGCAATTCTTTTAGGCGCTATTGGAGACCCGAGTGTTCCGTCCGGTGTTCTGGAACGTGGACTACTACTAAAACTGAGATTCAGTTTTGATCACTACATCAATCTTCGTCCAACCAAGTTATACCCAGGAGTTATTAGCCCACTAGCTGAGCCTGGCAACATCGACTTTGTTGTTGTTCGTGAAGGCACTGAAGGTGCTTATGTTGGTAACGGCGGCTCTATTCGTGTTGGCACAGACCACGAAGTTGCTAACGAAACTTCAGTGAACACAAGATTTGGTGTTGAAAGAACTGTTAGATATGCATTTGAACTTGCTGCTAATAGGGAACGTAAGAAGCTAACCCTTGTTCACAAGCACAACGTTCTAGTCAACGCTGGTTGGCTATGGCAGAGAACTGTTGATGAGGTTGCTAAGGAATTCCCAGCTGTGACTGTTGATTACCAACACGTTGATGCAGCAACTATTTACATGGTCACTGACCCAGAACGTTTTGATGTAATCGTCACCGATAACCTGTTTGGTGATATCCTGACTGACCTTGCCGCTGCTATCGGCGGAGGTATCGGTATTGCTGCTTCGGGAAATATCAATCCAACTGGAGCATTCCCTTCAATGTTTGAACCCGTTCACGGATCAGCTCCTGATATTGCAGGCAAAGGTTTAGCTGATCCAACTGCTGCAGTTCTCTCAGCAGCCATGTTGTTAGATCACCTAGGTAACCCAGTAGCAGCAGCCAGAATCGAAAGAGCTGTTGCAATTGATTTATCCATTCGTGGTGATTCGAAGAGAACAACTGCTGAGATAGCTCAAAGTATTTTCGCTCAACTTTAGAAAGAGAAGCTCATGGAATTCAAGATCATCAAATCTGATAACCCAATGCCAGATGCAGAGCGCGAAGCACTACTTGAAAATCCTGCCTTCGGCGTTAACTTCACTGACCACCAGGTAATCATTGAGTGGACACGTGAAGACGGATGGCAGAATGCCAGAGTTGAGCCATATGGTCCAATCATGATGGACCCCTCAAGTGCTGTTCTTCACTACGGTCAAGAGATCTTCGAAGGCATCAAGGCTTATAGACACCAAGACGGTTCTATTCATACTTTTAGACCAGAGTCCAACGGCGCAAGAATGCAAAAGTCTGCTCACCGTATGGCTCTTCCTGAACTACCGATCGATGTGTTCGTTGAAAGCCTTAGAGCACTTATTTCAGTTGATGGTGCATGGGTTCCAAAGCCAGTTAATGAAAAGACTCTTTACTTTAGACCTTTTGAAATTGCAGCAGAGAACTTCTTGGGTGTTAGAGCAGCTCACCGCGCTGAGTACCGGGTAATAGCATCTCCTGTGGGTCCTTACTTCACAGGTGGGCTAAAGCCAGTATCTATCTGGATCGCACTGGACTCTGCTAGAGCAGGACGCTATGGAACAGGTGAAGCCAAGACCGGTGGAAACTATGCAGCTAGTTTGCTAGCTCAAGGTGAAGGCTATGAGAACGGTTGTTCTCAGGTGCTATTCCTAGATGCTGAGACTCACACATACATCGAAGAACTAGGTGGCATGAACGTCTTCTTTGTATACAAAGATGGTCACGTAGTGACTCCATCTCTCGATGGAACCATTCTTAGAGGCATCACTAGAGACTCAATCATCCAGTTACTAAAGGACAGAAACATTTCTGTTGAAGAGCGTGCAGTTACTTTGGATGAAGTTCGTGAAGGCTATAACTCAGGTGAGATTACTGAAGTCTTTGCTTGTGGAACTGCTGCTGTTATTACTCCAGTTGGTCAGTTCAAGTCTAAAGAGGGCACCATCGGTCCTGAGAATCCAGAACCAGGTGCTCTAACTGCTTCTCTTCGTGAAGAACTAACTGGTATCCAATACGGTCTAATCGAAGACCGTCACAACTGGTTGGTAAAACTTAGCTAATGAGAATCGCTAAGTTCATAGTCCAAGACAAGGTTTCTTGGGGTGTGGTGGATGGTCCTGAGGTAGTTGTATTTAGAGGTCATCCAATATTCCAAGGCTATGAAACAACAGGGGAGAGAGTTCCTCTAAAGGATGTTCAACTCCTGCCTCCAGTACTACCAACTAGCAAGATCATTTGTATTGGTAAGAATTATGCCGATCACGCTGCAGAGATGGGCGGTGATGTTCCACCTGAGCCACTTATCTTTATTAAGCCACTTACTACAGTCATCGGTCCAGATGAGGCAATCGTCCTACCTAAGATATCTGAACGAGTAGATCACGAAGGTGAACTAGCAATAGTTATTGGTCAAGTAGCTAAAGATGTCTCTGAAGATAAAGCACTTGATTACGTCTGGGGCTTCACCATCGCTAACGATGTGACAGCAAGGGATATTCAAAATCAAGATGTTCAGTGGACCCGAGCTAAAAGCTTTGATACCTTCTGCCCTCTAGGGCCTTGGGTTGAAACAGAGTTTGTTGTTGATGGTCAAATGCTAGAAACACGTGTTGATGGGGAAGTAAGACAACACGCATCAATAGATATGTTGATACACAAGGTTCCAAGGATTATTCAACATGTATCTCAAGCAATGACCTTGCTCCCAGGAGACGTCATACTTACTGGAACTCCAGCTGGCATAGGCCAGATAGAGTCTGGTCAATCCGTTGAGATAAGCATTGAAGGCATCGGGGCGCTAACTAACCCTGTAACCTAACTAATTGTCGCGTTCATCAATTTCATTCTGTGATTCGTCAGTCATCTCATTCCACTCCGAAATTGTGTAAGGCAGGGTCTTTATCGGTTTACGGCCATTGGATGGCACTGTTCGGGTAACAACTGTCCCATCATCGAGAAGTACGGCGTTCCCAGTGTCGACACAGATAACCTCTCCTATGCAGGAAAGACTTGGGGAGTTATCTCTAACAATTTGTCTCTGAAAAATTTCTATGCCCACAAAGCCCGCAAAAGTAGCAGTGAAAACAGTGAGTGATGCGGCCACTAGCAGAATCTTGGTTTTGTTCACGATTTAACGCCCTTTCCGTTCAACTAATTTGGATACAAAGCTGCAGCGCCATGAACATCCCCGTAGCCCAGGCCTCGTGAATTCATGTCGCAATAACCTGTGGAATGCTTCATCGTTTGACCAATATGAGTGTAATGATCCAGACCGATAACGTGACCAAATTCATGTGTCATTACACCCTTCAAATCAACATCTCCCGCACATTCAGACATGGAAAGATTGGTGTACCACGATACGTCAGGATTCATACTTAGCTTGACTGATGACTTAGCAATGCTGGTAGTTCCAAAGTAACTCTTGCACGCAGCTCCCGCCACGTAATCGGGCATTATGCCCCAGGCAACAATGTTTTCGGAGCTTTGAGTACCACAAATAATCACCATCTCACCAGAATCTCCTTCAACATAAATTGTGCTGATAGCAGGAACATTTGTGGTGGTGCCCTCATAGATAGATTGAAATGAATTTTCGATTATCGTACTATTGCATCTATTCTTACCTTTGCTCCAAGTAAGCGCTGCTTCTCTAATTCTGTAAATACTGTTCGTTGCATACTGGAATCGTGGGTTGTAGTACCACCTAAAAGGAACGATTGTGGTGTGACTTAGGAAAGTGTGGTAAGTGGCCGAACCGCAGTTAGTGAAAGTCATTGGATTAGGGCCGTTGGTAGGCACCGTTGAGCCAAGACTTACTGAGTTTTCACGTACCTGGGTTGATACCTCTCCTTCATTATCAGAGGAGACAATGATTTCAATTTGGGACCCGTCAATCTTATGGACACTCAATTCATTTATTGAATTTTCTTCAGGTAGATCAACTTTGTAGTAGCCAGAGAAGCTGGCGAAGTTTTCATCAATAGAACACAATTCAACGCTTTCTTGATCGAGGCAAGATTGATTAGCGTTTGCTGTCAAATTAGAAATTCCGCCGGCGGTTGAAATGCTTAGAATTGACATTAAGCTCAATCCTAAAATTTTTATAGGTTTCACCGATACCGCCCCCAAAATCTAAACTTCTTCTCAATTTGAGATAAACTAACATTAGCATCTTTTTACTTCAAATAGGGGCAGTATGGGAACAATTTTAAATTACGCTTCTGTAAAGCAACCATTGAGGAATTTACTTTTTATTTGCGCTGGATTAAGTGCATTCAACTCTGTTCTCGTGCTTTTTGTATTCAAGTCACTGAATTTTGTAATGATTCTTCAACAATTTGTTTGGCTAACGTTCGGCTCAGCTGTGGTACTTTATGTTTTGAATCGAAGTAGACCTATTGTCACCTTCATCGCGTTTGGTGCACATGTGGCTCTCGCAGTAGCACTTTATCTTCGTTCCCAAGATTGGGTCAGTTACTGCCAACACTGCTTTGAAACCACTGTGCCCGTGACTCGTTCTTACTTGGAAATGTCTGTAATAGTTTTAGTTCTATTCGGATACGCAACTTTGGCCCTCATTGTTTCATCTTGGCAAGGTTGGTTCTTCACGGCAGCGGCGGTACTGGTCTTCGTTTTTCAAGCCTTAGTGTTATTGCTGGAGCTCGGTGCTTCCGGGTATTGGTATGGTTCAGCTAATACTGCAGAACTTGCAAGCTTCTTCTGGAATTTCAATGTTCGTGAGTATTCGATCGCGGTCTTCGCCGTCGCGTCAATCGGGCTCATCATGAAATCTGATCTAGGCAGTTTAATTAAAAGAAAGTTGTAGTAAGAATGGTGCTGCTTGGCAGGCTAAATGGCCAACAAGGCTCAGAAATAGGTACGTCAATTTTTTCACCTTGCAAGCCTTCCTAAACACAGCCAGATTAGTTTGGGGGAGGACTCAGAGAATTTATTGAAGTAAGCATTGAAGGCATCGGGACTCTTACTAACCCTGTCGCTTAGACTTGTCTAGTTATGACAAACCTAATTACTGCACCCTTCACTACAGCTTCTGGATCTGATGTCAGAGTCCGTTTCTGTCCTTCTCCTACTGGAACTCCACACGTAGGGCTAGTTAGAACAGCACTGTTTAACTGGGCTTATGCTCGTCACACCGGTGGAACCTTTGTCTTCCGTATTGAAGATACTGACGCTGAGAGAGACAGCGAAGAATCATTTGAAATGATTCTTGATGGGCTCAAGTGGCTGGGCTTGAACTGGGATGAAGGTGTTGGTGTTGGGGGACCTAACGAGCCATATAGACAGTCTGAGCGAACAGACATTTACCTTGAGGTTATTGAGAAGCTAAAGGCTTCAGGTCACATTTATGAGAGCTTCCTAACCGGTGAAGAAATTGATGAGAGAAACAAGGCTAACGGTCGTGCTGTTCAGCTAGGTTATGACAACTCTGAAAGAGATCTATCTGAAGAGCAGAAGGCTGCTTATAAAGCAGAAGGCAGGACACCAGCTCTACGTTTGCGGGTTCCTGATGTTGATATCACTTTCAATGACCTGGTTAGAGGAGAGATTACTTTCCCAACAGGTTCATTCCCTGACTTTGTTGTGGTGAGACCTAATGGTCAGCCTCTGTATACTTTGGTAAACCCTGTTGATGATGCCCTTATGGGTATCACCCATGTTCTGAGAGGTGAAGACCTATTGTCTTCAACTCCTAGACAGATTGCTTTATATAACGCTATGTATGAAGCAGGTATTACTAAGTTCATTCCCCAGTTCGGTCACCTTCCTTTTGTTATGGGTGAGGGAAACAAGAAGCTCTCTAAGCGAGATCCAGAATCTAACCTGTTCCACCACAGAGACCGCGGCTTTATTCCGGAAGGCTTGTTGAACTACTTATCTCTACTGGGTTGGAGTATTAGCGCTGATCGAGATGTCTTCTCACTTGAAGAGATGGTTCAGGTATTTGATGTCAAGGATGTGAACCCTAACCCTGCTCGTTTTGATCAGAAGAAGGCTGACTCGATTAACGCAAGTCACCTAAGGCTTCTAACTGTTGAAGATTTCACTAAGCGAATCATCCCTTATCTACAATCAGCTGGAGTGTTGGGCTCAACTTTTAGCGCTTCAGAACTAGAAGTGTTAGCTAAGGCAGCTCCTTTGATTCAGGAGAGAATTGTTGTCCTAAGTGAAGCTGTTCCTATGCTTGCCTTCCTGTTTGTCACCTCTGAAGCAATCGTTGTTGAGGATGATGCCAAGTCTGGATTACCTGAAAACAGCAAGGAAATCACTGAGGCTGCTATCTCAGCTCTAGAGGGATTAGCTTCATTCGAGACAGTCAGTATCCAAGAGGTTCTGAACCAGAAACTTATTGAAGAGATGGCTCAAAAGCCTAGAAATGCCTTTGGGCCACTAAGAACAGCCATCTCAGGTAAGAGAATCTCACCACCTTTGTTTGAATCAATGGAGATCCTTGGCAAGGCTGAAACCCTTGCCCGTCTTAGCCTGTTTGCTCGAGGTTTATAGTCCTAGGTAGAATGGGGAGTCGAGCGAAAGCTCGGAGCAAAACCCTTGGGGTATGGTGTAATTGGCAACACGAGTGATTCTGGTTCATTTGTTCTAGGTTCGAGTCCTGGTACCCCAGCTTTGACAGTCAGACTAAAAAGTCTGACTGTTTTGCTTTAATAGGGGAATGCGAAAACTAGAGCGTAATGAAGCTCACCTTTACTTTGAACTGCTCCCTCAGGAGCAGGCAGAGGTTCTTATCGACCTTAGAGATCGAATGATGAAACTAGCTAAGGCTGATGATGAGGTAATCATGAGCTACCAGTTACCAACCATTCAGGTGAAGGGAAAGAAGTTCTTAGCAATGGCTGCTTGGAAGAACTTTTACTCAATTTATTTTCTAAATGGCAACTTAGGTGCACAGATTGGCAAAGAACTTGACCAAGGGGAGTTAGATAAAGCCACCTTGAGATTTGGTTGGGATGAGAAGGTCTCTAATAAAACTCTAAAGACAATAATTGAAGGCCGAAGGAAGCAACTGCTTTAGGGCTAGATCTCTATTGACTGACCATCAAGCACGAAGGTGAATTCTCCACCTTGTGCTTCTGTCAGTTGTTTGACTCTGCCGTTATTCAGAGCATGACCAAAATCACTTAGCAAAGCGTTATGGGTTGCAATTGACTTCTTGTGTTTGATGGATGATACAAAATCCATTACTTCACCGATCTTTAGCCACGGGGCACTGGTTGGCACTGCTAGTAATTCAACTTCTCTATCTGGCAGTGTGAAGGAGTCGCCTGGGTAGAAGACTCTATTGTTTATAAGCACTGCTCTGTTTTCAATAACTGGGATGCTGTGATGAATCTGAGCGTGAAGATCTCCCATGAACTCAACTGTGAAAGGACCAACCGGGTAGTGATCACCGTGGTAAACAGCAGTGGTGTTGTATTTAGCTAATCTGGTGCAAACCTGAGGTGGCCCAAAGATAACTAGATCTGGGTTGGTTGCTACCAGCCTGTCCAACTGCGCTTCAAAGCAGTGGTCATCGTGGGCATGGGTTATTACTACTGCTAACACATCGCTTAGACCCTCTAGGGGTGTTGTGTATGAACCTGGGTCTAGGACTAGTTTTTTACCCTGCTCTTCAAAGATTAGGCAGGCGTGTCCTTGCTTTGTTATCTTCATGCTTAGACCCTAGCCCCTCGGGTAACCTTGTAAGGTTATGAACACCGAAACCGAGAATTCAACCCCTAAAGCCAAGTCAACACCTAAGGCTTTTGGTCAGCTAGGGGTAAGTGCCTTGGCTCTAGTTTCTTTACTGGTAGCGGCTATTTTGAACCCAGATCTCTGGATTCAGTTCAGTGTTGTCTCAGGTCTTGTCTTACTAACGATCTTGTTTGTTTCAAGAGTTGAAAAGGCATCGAAGAAGCCTTGGGAATCAGTAGAGGCACAACTACTTATTGAAGCTGCTGAAGAGCAAACTTCTAGAAAAGAAAAGTTCATTGGTGTGTTGGCTAAGTACTGGCCAATCTTTGTTTTGGTGATGGCGGTTGTCGCAGTTGTTCTTTCACCTTATACAGTGGAGACCTTGAGTGAAGAACTTACGATCTTTGCAGCAGTGTTACTGCTCACCAATGTTCAAGCATTAGCACTGACTATTCCGGTAGCTATCTCTAATGCTCTAAGAGCCGGTGCTGGTGCTGGACTATTGATTAGAAACCGTAAGGCTTTCGAAGCTGCCGCAAAGTTAGATCTGGTGCTGTTCACTAAAGGTGGACTTCTTACAGAACATCCCACGGGTGTGAACGCAGTTCACCTGTCAGTAAATTCTTCTCTCGTCGATGAAAGCAAACTCCTAGCCCTTGCTGCCAGTGTTGAATCCATGTCTGAGCACGTCTTTGCTAAGGCAATACGTAAATCAGCAGACACTGCAAACTTAAAGATTACAAAAGCTAAGGATTTCAAAGAATACCCAGGTCTTGGGGTTGAAGCGAATGTTGCAGGTCAGCAAGTTTTAGTTGGTTCTATTGCACTTCTGATTCAGAGAAACATCCGCATGGAAGTTCAAGAACTCATCTATGCCGATGAGAGCACCAAGAATGGTTATTCCATCGTTTGTGTATTGGTTGATGGAGTTCTAGAAGGCTTACTTAGATTCAGCGATGTCTTGAAACCAAACTCTGCTCTGGCTGTCTACATGGTTGCTAAAGAGAGAATCAGGGTTGGTATTGCAACAGGAGACTCCGCCGGAACTGCTCAGCAAAAAGCCGAGCAGGTAGCCATTTCAGAAGTGTATGCAGAACTATCTCCAGCAAGAAAAGCATTGTTTGTTGAATCAGAGCAAGCCAAGGGTGTCAGAGTCGGGGTTATTGCTGATTCTAAAACTGATTTTGCTGTTCTTGAACAGGCAGATATGAGCATCGCGTTAGGGGAAGATCTGGAACTTGATTCGACAGAGGCAGATGTTTTGGTTAGAAGCGATGATCCTGCGCTGGCAGCCCAAGTCATAGCGCTAAGCGCTCGCCTTAGAACAAGAACTAACCTAGGGTTGGGTTTTGGCCTTAGTTACGGTGTTTTGTCCCTGGCTAGCTTTGTTGCGATTGTGTCACCATTGCAAGTTGTTACTTCTCCAGCTATTGCTGCGCTGCTAGGGTCGCTATCGGTGCTCTTTGTGACACTAAACGCTTATTCACTTGGAAAGTTGAAATGACCACTTTAGGGATAGTCATAAACCCAACCTCTGGTAGAGGTAAGGGTAAGGTCTTCGGAGAAAAGGCCTTGGCAGAGTTTGCGAAGCATGCCATTGAGATTATTGATCTATCGGCAGAGAACTTCAAAGCTGCTGCCAAGAATGCCAAAGAAGCAGTTGAGAAGAAAATCATCGATGGTCTCGTTGTTGTCGGTGGCGATGGCATGTTTCACCTTGGTGTGAACGCTGTTGTGAAGAGCAACATCCCAGTCGGTCTTATTGCAGCAGGAACAGGCAATGATTCTGCTAGAGCACTCGGGCTACCTATCCACAATGTTGTTGAGGGTGTGGCAGCACTGGTGTCTAAGATTGGCAACACTAGAAAAGTTGACTTGATTGAATCAAAGTCAAATGACAGAACTTTCTATTCCTTTGGCGCAGTATCAGCTGGCTTTGATGCTCTCTGTAATGCAAGAGCTAATAAATGGAAGTGGATCACAGGTCCAATCAAGTATCGTTTTGCGATGTATCGAGAGCTTGCAGCGTTCAAGCCAATTCCATACCGTGCAGTTGTTGATGGTGTTGAAAGAGTGTTTGAGGCTATTCTCTGTACGTTATCGAACTCACCTTCATATGGTGGTGGGCTACTTATTACTCCTGAGGCCAAGGTTGATGATGGCAAGTTGGATCTGTTTATCCTCAATGCCATTAGCCGAATTGAACTCATCAAGCTGTTCCCTAAGGTCTACTACGGTGGTCATGTTGGGCACCCGGCTGTTGAAATCATTAGGGTAGATACCCTTGAGCTCCATTCTCCAGGTATGCCCGCTTACTCAGACGGTGAGCATGTTGGGTCTGCTCCAGTTAACTGCAAGGTTGCCGCAAAAGCCTTGAATGTATTGGCCTAAACAGCATTACTCTTCCAGGGCTCTCCAGACTCTGGCATAATAGAGAAGTTGCTTTACGGCCCCATCGTTTAGCGGCCTAGGACGCTGCCCTCTCACGGCAGTAGCGCGGGTTCGAATCCCGCTGGGGTCACAACTATCACCTCCAAGTACCTTGACTTGGAGGTGCTTTTGTTTTCAGGATTGAAGCGAAGGCTAGGCTAGTAGTAATGCAGTTAGATGAATTCCGCCCAGAACGTGTTCTGTCGCTAGCCAGTGGGCTAGTGGACCAGATCACCTATGTCCCTCACCTGCCTACCCCTGGAGGAGATGTTTTAGCCACCAAGACCTTTAATCGAGTGGGTGGAGCGCTAAATCTTGAGGCAACCGCATCTCGCTTAGGCATGAATGTCGCCCACTGCACGCCAGTAGGATCTGGCCCTAGAGCAGATCAAATCAAAGCTGCTATGGCTAAAGAAAACGTTGAGGCCCTAGGCGTTGAGGATTACTCAACTGGAGATTCTGGGCTTTGTATAACCTTGGTTGAACCTAGCGGTCAGCGCAGTTTTGTTACCCAAAGCGGAGCTGAGGGTATTAGAAGCTTTGAAGAACTCAAACAATACGATTACTCAGAAGATTCTTGGCTCATTGTTTATGGCTATGAACTTGTTTATCCAACGTCAAAAGCGGCATTTGAAGAGTTGTTTGCCAGTGGAATTATCAAGAGCAAGATTGTTTTTGATCCAGGGCCAACAACCGCTGAACTAAGTGATGAAGTTCTTTCCTGGTTAGGTAAGAACGCAAGTTTGATTTCTTGTAACCAAAGCGAATCAGAAAGATTATCTTCTTTTGTTTCTGATGACTGCTGGTTACTTCTTCGTAAGGGTGCTGAGGGTGCTGAGCTACACCATCAAGGAAAAGTAATTGCAGTTGCACCTGGCCGTAAGGTTCCAGTTGTTGATACTAATGGTGCGGGGGATGTTCACACCGGTGCTTTCTTAGCTGCCCTTGCTGCTGGCAATGGATTACAAGAATCTCTAGAACTTGCTTGCCGTGCAGCAGAGTTCTCTATTCAAAAAGAAGGCGGTTGTTCAGGTCCCACTTGGGATGAACTACTAGCTATTCGCTAAAACTTTTTTCTTAGAGATTGCAAAGGCCAGAACAGTTACCACTGTCACAGGAATCAGAGCAATTGCATTGAGGCCTTCAAATTGAAAACTTGCTAGTAGTAGACCGGCAATAGCGCCACCAAATGCACCGCTTAGATTCATAAGTGAATCGCTTAGGCCTTGAACGTTGGTTTTTTCTTCAGTAGGCAGAGTTGATGTTAGAAGCGCAGAGCCTGCAACAGTTGATGCTGACCAACCTAAGCCAAGAAGAGTCAGCCCAATAGTTACCATCAAGCGGTCGGCATGCCCGAAACCGGCAAACATAAGAGCTGCTACAAACAGTGCTTGACCTAGGAAAATGGTCTGTATCTTGCCTACTTTGTCAGCTAAATATCCCATCAGAGGAGATAGCGCATACATACCTGCGATATGCAAACTGATAGTGAATCCGACCACCACAATGTCATAGCCAAGGTGTTGCATATGAACAGGGGTCATAGCCATTACTGAAACCATGACCATATGTGACAGAGCAATACTCAATACGGCGAATCTTGCAACCGAGTACTGCTTCAAGGTTTCAATAGCGGACTTGAAGGAAATCTTATGTCTAGCTTTACCAGCATCTTTTTGTAGCTGCTGGGCGTATTTCAGAGGATCAGGTTTGAGGCCAAACCAGAAAACCAGAGTGGAGAAAGTTTGCGCTGCAACAGTAAATAGGAAAGGACCTGCTAGGGGAGCAAGGCCTATTGCCTGACCTAGTTGTTCACCTGGACCAAACATATTTGGTCCAGTAACAGCGCCAACGGTTGTTGCCCAAACAACTAGACCAATTGAACGACCTGTTTTACCAGCGGATGGAATGTCTGTGGCAGCAAATCTTGCCTGTAGTGAGGTAGCCGAACCCGCACCTAAGAGAAAGATACCTAGAAGCAGCAGTGGGAAAGATCTAAGTCCTGCGGCATTGATGACTGCTAAGGCTCCTGAAATGGCAAAGCCAGCCCCTAGAGCTAAAGAAACTCTTCTACCTTTGGCGTAGGCCAATCTTGATAGCGGGATAGCCCAAATGGCTGAACCTAGGGTGCTAAAAGTGGCTGCTGAGCCTGCCCAGGCCTCAGAACCGCTCAGATCTAGGGCTAATAGCGACCCTATAGAAAGAGTAGAACCTAACCCAAAACCGCCTAAAACCTGGCCTAAAGCCAGCACTTTGACCGTTCTTCGCTGAATTTGCTCGATATCACTCACTTAGTCAATCTAGCCCACGCTGGTAAACTTCTAGTTCAGCCGTATTGAAGGTGTCAAAGTGACTAAAACGAACCTAACCCTCGCCGAAAAGGTGTGGAATGACCACGTAGTGGTCAAAGGGGAGAATGGCGCACCCGATTTATTGTTCATCGACCTTCACCTAATTCACGAGGTAACCAGCCCGCAGGCTTTTGATGGCCTGAGATTAGCTGGCCGTCCGGTTAGAAGACCGGATTTAACTATTGCCACCGAAGATCACAACACTCCGACCATCGATATCGATAAGCCGATTGCTGATCCGACTAGCCGAACCCAAATTGAGGCTCTTAGACATAACGCCAAAGAGTTTGGTATTCGTATTCACTCCCTAGGGGATATTGAGCAGGGGATTGTTCACGTGGTTGGACCGCAGCTTGGACTAACAATGCCTGGCATCACTGTTGTCTGTGGGGATTCACACACTTCAACCCATGGAGCATTCGGTGCTTTGGCTTTGGGTATTGGAACAAGTGAAGTTGAGCATGTTCTAGCTACTCAAACTCTTCCTCTGAAGCCTTTCAAGACCATGGCTATCAATGTTGAAGGAAAGCTTCGAGCAGGTGTTACCTCTAAAGACATCATCTTGGCAGTCATTGCCAAGATTGGTACCGGCGGTGGTCAGGGTTATGTTCTTGAATACCGTGGCTCAGCAATTAGAGATTTGTCTATGGAAGCTCGAATGACAATTTGCAACATGTCAATCGAAGCAGGAGCAAGAGCTGGAATGGTTGCACCTGATCAAATCACCTATGACTACCTCAAGGGCAGAGTGCATGCTCCAACAGGTGCTGACTGGGATGAAGCAGTTAAGTACTGGGATTCATTGGCTACCGATGATGGTGCAGTTTTCGATGCTGAAGTTTTCTTAGATGCAAACACTCTGGATCCTTTTGTTACTTGGGGAACAAACCCAGGTCAAGGTGTATCGCTAAATGATGTTGTTCCATCACCTGATTCTTTTACTGACCCTAATGAAAAAGCAGCTGCTGTTAGAGCACTTGAATACATGGATCTAGTTGCTGGCACCAAGATGAAAGACATCAAGGTTGACACTGTTTTCCTTGGCTCTTGCACTAACTCAAGAATTGAAGATTTACGTTCAGCAGCAGAAATAATCAAAGGTAAATCAAAGGCAGAGAATATCCGTATGCTAGTTGTTCCAGGCAGCGCAAGGGTGAGACTTCAAGCTGAATCAGAAGGCTTAGACAAGATCTTCAAAGACTTTGGTGCTGAATGGAGATTTGCAGGATGTTCGATGTGTCTTGGCATGAACCCAGACCAACTAGCACCAGGGGAGCGAGCAGCATCAACATCAAATAGAAACTTTGAAGGTCGTCAAGGTAAGGGAGCTAGAACACATCTAGTTTCACCTCTGGTAGCAGCAGCTACTGCTATTCGTGGCACACTTTCTGCTCCTGCAGATTTGGGGGAGAACTAATGGAGAAGTTCACTACCTTCAGCGGTATCGCAGTTCCTCTTAAGCGATCAAATGTTGATACCGACCAGATCATCCCTGCTGTTTATCTAAAGCGAATTACAAAAACAGGCTTTGAAGATGCGCTGTTTGCATCATGGCGAAATGATCCTGAGTTTGTATTGAATGACCCTGCATATAAGCATGGTTCTGTATTGGTAGCTGGTCCTGATTTTGGAACAGGCTCATCTCGTGAGCATGCTGTTTGGGCTTTGCGTGACTATGGATTCAAGGCAGTTCTTTCATCTAAGTTTGCTGACATCTTTAAAGGCAATGCAGGTAAGCAAGGTCTTATTGCAGGTGAGATTACCGATGAGGATACAGAGAAGCTGTGGGCAGCCATTCTAGATAATCCAGGTGTTGAAATAACCATTGATTTGAGTCACAGAACAGCGACACTAGGGGATTTGACTGTTGAATTCTCAATCGATGAATATACGCGCTGGCGTTTATTAGAGGGCCTAGACGATATCGGTCTTACCCTTAGAGATGAGAGTTCCATCACAGATTTTGAAGCCAGACGTCCAAATTGGATGCCAAAGACATTACCAGCGAAGCACTAGGAGCTAAATGAGTCAGATTCAAATACAAGGTGGCAAGCCGCTCAACGGAAGAGTTGAGCTAAGCGGTGCCAAGAACCTTGTTACCAAGGCTATGGTCGCTGCCCTCCTAGGTGATACTGCCAGCGAGCTGAGAGATGTTCCTAAAATCAGCGATGTTGAAGTAGTTCAGAGACTCCTAGAACTTCACGGTGTGAAGATTGACTTCAGTGACGATGGAGTCATGAAGCTAGACCCAACCAATGTGAAATCTGCTCGCATGGTTGATATTGATGCTCACGCAGGTTCTTCAAGAATTCCTATTTTGTTCTGTGGTCCTTTACTTCACCAGTTAGGTGAAGCTTTTATCCCAGATCTTGGTGGTTGCCATATTGGTGATCGTCCAGTTGATTACCACCTAGAAGTTCTTCGTAACTTCGGTGCTGTTATTGAAAAGCTTCCTAACGGCACTCGCATGTCAGCACCTAACGGCTTGAAGGGTGCAAAGATCTCTTTGCCTTACCCTAGCGTTGGTGCAACTGAGCAGGTTCTGCTTACTGCCACTAAAGCTGAAGGTCTAACTGAACTATCAGGGGCTGCAGTTGAGCCAGAGATCATGGACCTGATTGCTATCTTGCAGAAGATGGGTGCCATCATCTCTGTTGATACAGACCGAGTTATTCGTATTGAAGGTGTTGAATCGCTAAATGGTTACTCACACCGTGCACTATTCGACAGAAACGAAGCAGCCTCTTGGGCTGCTGCAGCTCTAGCTACCGGTGGCGAGATCATGGTTGGTGGAGCTCGCCAGCAAGAGATGACCACTTTCCTAAACGTTTTTAGAAAAATCGGTGGAGCATTCGTTATTGAAGATGACGGTATTCGCTTCTCTCACCCAGGTGGCGAACTGCAGCCTGTAGTAATCGAAACAGATGTTCACCCTGGCTTTATGACTGACTGGCAGCAACCACTAGTTGTTGCTCTAACACAGGCAACTGGTTTGTCTATTGTGCACGAAACTGTTTATGAAAACAGATTTGGTTTCACTGAAGCTCTAGTTCAGATGGGTGCTCAGATTCAGATCTATCGTGAATGCCTGGGTGGTAACCCTTGCCGCTTTGGTCAAAGAAACTTCAACCACTCAGCTGTAATCTCAGGTCCAACTAAGTTGCATGGAGCAGACATTAGAGTTCCTGATCTTCGTGGTGGCTTTAGCCACATCGTTGCTGCCCTTGCAGCTGAAGGTGTTTCAAACGTTTCTAATGTTCAACTTATTTCTAGAGGATACGAACACTTCATAGACAAGCTAACTGCCCTAGGCGCGCAGTTCACCTACTCGGAGTAAATGATGGCTAAGAAGAGTGCTGAATCAGTAAAGATGCCGGAGTTACGTCCAGGAGTTGAACGTACCTGGCAAATGTTTTTACTGGGCTGGTTTCTAAGACCATTTGTAGCGCTACTTTTCAGAATTAAAGTAACTGGCAAAGAAAACCTTCCTAGAACTGGAGGTTATGTTCTCGCAGGTAATCACGTAACCACTTTGGATGCGGTTGCTGTTGCATACATGATGTTCTTCAAACTAAAGCGTGCTCCACATTTCCTAGCTAAAGAAGGACTATTCAGAACTCCTATTGTTGGGCCTATTCTTTTGGCATGTGGTCAGATTCCGGTGTTTAGAACTGGTCGTGTCAACAAAGATCCGATGGAATCTGCATACAAGGTTCTTAGATCAGGTCACTGCATCGGTATCTTCCCTGAAGGCTCTCTAACTAGAGATCCAAACCAGTGGCCTATGCGAGCAAGAACTGGAGCTATTCGTTTGGCTCTAGAAACAGGTGTTCCTATTGTTCCGCTAGGTCAGTGGGGAACTGAGAAGGTTATGGAAACTTATTCCTCAAAGATCAGACCTAAGCCTTGGCACACAGTGAACATGATCATCGGTAAACCAATCGACATGTCTGTCTACAAAGACAAGAAGATGGGTGTCGATGAACTAGTTGCTCTCAGCGATGATGTGATGGTTGAAATTACAAAACTTGTTGAAGAACTAAGAGGAGAAAAAGCTCCAGACAAGAGATTTGTTCCTTCAGAGCACGGTTTACCTGAGCATGGTAACTACAAGAAGTTCCTCATTATCAAAGCAGAGAATGACCGCAGAGCAGCTGCAGGTTTAGATCCACTTCCTGCTCACGCTAAAGTTACCAACGGCAAGATTGTTGTGAAGAAAGCAAAGGGCAAGTAGTTATGGCTCGTATAGCGGTTATCGGTGCAGGTTCCTGGGGAACTACATTTGCCAAAGTATTGGTAGATGCAGGTAATGACGTATTGCTATGGTCTCGTCGTGAAGAACTAACTGAAGAGATCAACTCCACCCACCGTAACGGTGATTACATGCCAGGTATAAACCTGCCTAATGAACTAGTTGCATCGTCAAACATTGAAGAAGTACTTAAAGGAGCAGAGCAGGTTTACCTAGCCGTTCCTTCACAATCACTTCGTATGAATCTTGAGCAGTGGGGCCGCTTCATTGAACAAGGCGCAATCGTTGTTTCTCTTATGAAAGGTGTTGAGCAAGGCTCATCACTTCGTATGAGTGAAGTCATTGAAGATGTTCTCAAGATAGATAAAGATCTAATCTGCGTTGTCTCAGGACCTAACCTGTCTCTTGAGATTGCTAGTGAGCAGCCTGCCGCCTGTGTTGCTGCCTGCACATCAAAGCAGAATGCAGCCAAGGTTGCAGCTGCCGCTACCAACTCTTACTTCACAACCTTCACCAACAAAGATGTCATCGGAACAGAGTTCGGTGGAATTCTAAAGAACCTAATCGCGGTTGCGATTGGAATCGTCAACGGTGTTGGCTATGGTCAAAACACCAAGGCTTCGATTATGACTAGAGGTCTTGCAGAGATCTCTAGATTTGCTGTTGCTCACGGTGCTAAGAAGAAGACCATGGTAGGGCTTGCTGGCCTTGGCGACCTAATTGCTACTTCAGAATCTCCTTTATCTCGTAACCACAAAGCAGGAGAGATGCTTGGTAAGGGTTATTCAAAGCGAGAAGTTCTCAAGCGTTTATCTCAGACTGCTGAAGGTTTAACCTCAGTTGCACCTATTCTTCGACTAGCAGCGTTAAAAGAAGTGAAGATGCCTATCGTTGAGCAAGTTCAGTTAGTTATTGAAGGCAAGATGAGCCCTAAGGACATTGGCCCTTCTCTTACTCGTGGTAACGACGCTCCTGAGGCTGAGTAATGTCTAAACAAAGAGTTGTAATCCTTTTTGGTGGTGCTTCTAGTGAGCACTCAATCTCTTGCGCAACTGCAGGTGGAGTGCTTTCAGCTATCGATAGAGACAAGTATGAAGTTATCCCAGTTGGTATTACTCGCGAAGGCATCTTTGTTCCTGCAGTTGATGATTCAACCAAATGGACTCTTACAGAGGGCGAACTACCTGTTGTTGAGTTTGAAGGTAAGACTGTTATCTGGCCTACCGGAGGATCTAAGGAACTAAAGGTTCAGGATTCAAATGGCTCTTTGAGTTCCATGGGCAACTTAGATGTTGTCTTCCCGGTTCTTCATGGCCCTAACGGTGAAGATGGCACCATGCAGGGCTTTCTAGAATTACACAATCTTCCTTATGTTGGTAATGGTGTCTTTGCTAGTGCTGCTGGAATGGACAAGGAATTCTCTAAGGCACTTTTTATTGCAGCTGGTCTTCCTGTAACACCTCACGTTGTTATCACTGAAGAGGGCTGGCTAGCTGATCCTGAATCTGCTCTAGAGAAGGTAAGAAACTTAGGTGGGCTACCTTTGTTTGTGAAGCCAGCTCGTGCCGGTTCATCTATTGGTGTTTCTAAAGTCAAAGACATGAATGACTTTGCTCAAGCCCTTGAGGTTGCTTTTGCTCAAGACAGCAAGGTAACTGTTGAAAAAGGTTTAGTGGGCCGTGAGATTGAGTGTGCGGTGCTCTCTAAGTTAGGTGGCGGGGCTCCTAGAGTTTCTGTAGCTGGAGAGATTGTTGTTCGCTCGGGTGAGTTCTATGACTTCGATGCCAAGTATCGTAATGATGCTGCTGAGCTGATCTGTCCTACAGATCTTTCTGCAGATGAACTATTTGAACTACAGGCTTTAGCCAGAAGAGCTTTTAAAGCTCTCGGTTGCTTCGGTTTAGCAAGAGCAGACTTCTTCTTAACTAAAGAGGGCTTCGTTGTGAATGAGTTGAACCTAATGCCAGGCTTCACACCTATTTCGATGTATCCAAAGTGTTGGCAAGCTTCAGGGGTAACTTACCCTGAACTTATCGATGACCTTATTCAGCTCGCTTTTGAGAGAAACTAGTCAAAACAATTCTTGGTTGACTTGGTGAACTGAACTGCTTGCCCTAGATCATCTAGAACATTTGCTCCTGAAGACCTAGTTGAATCAATGGTTATAGCTGTTGCTGGAGTTCTGCCAAAGCTAATGAATGTGTAATTAGGTTGATCTGAATCATCTACTATCCAGTCAACATCTCCAGCAGTAATACAAGGCAGAGCACTGACCATTACAGGTTCAAGCCCACAGGTCAAGGTAATGGCTACAGGGGAACCCCAGGCAGCAGTGGACTGAGAG
>Ga0208852_1000121_pt1 | contig 19841 bp, 36 predicted proteins | sample LakMenEpi18Jun09_FD_150711 | JGI IMG/M metagenome (GOLD analysis project Ga0208852, IMG submission 150711) | Freshwater microbial communities from Lake Mendota, WI - 18JUN2009 deep hole epilimnion ns (SPAdes) | ecosystem: Environmental > Aquatic > Freshwater > Lake > Epilimnion/Euphotic zone ...
GGGATGATTTGGTTAAGGTATGGGTAAAAAGTGATGGTAGAAATGATTATGGAAAAAATATGTCGGAATTTGATAAAGGTTTTTACTTCAACGAATACGCATTATAAGTATTTAACCCCTCCCATAAAGAGGGGTTTTTTATTTGTTGTTATATTTATACTAAAAGAATATTATTATGAATGAATATATTAATTACGATATTAAATCTGTAGATTGTCAAGACAGCAGTTTAGATGATGATTATTGGAGGGGTTCAATGTATGTTAGAGAAGATGAAGATGGTAATCCATTAGTGGTTATTAGATATTGCAAAGGTGATGATGAAGAATTGAACAGGTTAAAAAGAAAGGCAAGACATTATATTGAAAAATCAAACCAATTACCTTCAGATAATGAATCTATATTTGAAAATAAAAATATGAAAAATAAAAAAGTTGTAAGATTAACTGAGTCTGATTTAAATAGATTAGTTAAAAGAGTTATTCGTGAACAATATAATGATGAGGAAGAATTAAAAGCAACAATTGCTTCCAATAAAATTGAAAACATTTCAAATCCAAGTGATGATGAATTAAAAAGAAGATTTGAATTGTATAAAAATAAAATGGATAAGTTTTTGGATGAACTTAAATCATCGGGAACTGAAATTGATGGTCAACGTTTTCTGACACAGGTTCGTAATCAAACTAACCAAATATATTTTGATGTTGATGAAATATCGGATTCAACACCAAAAAGATTTTCTGAATTCCAACTTGAACTATTTAAACATTTCAGGGACAAATTAAAATAATTAAATATAACCCCTCCCTTCAACGAGGGGTTTTGTTTTATAAATAAATTATTGTATCTTTGTATTATTAAAAAAAACAGATGGAAAAATACTCTTACAACGGAAACACTAAAACAACTCAAATCACCACTGATGAAAATGGTGTGGTTGTTTCAAAACAAGAAGAAATTATTGTAGATTGGACAGATAAAGATTTGTCTGATGAATTACCAAATTTAAAATAAAAATGAGTAAAGAAAGACGTTTATTGGATGGGGATATTAAATCTGTTGATATGATAAGATATAAGTCCGAAGGTTTAACCCCCTATTATTATATTAGTGATGAAGGAAAAGATTTTGGATTAAATGAATTGGTTAAACCATTATCTCATAATGACAGGTATGTTAAACCTCGTGAGATATTTTTATTAACCCCCGATGAATATGAAAAGGTTAATAGACTTGTTGAAAATATTCGTGAGATGATTGAACTTCATAAGAAGAAGATTTCTTTGTATAAGGAAATGGTTCCATCGGCTATGAATGAGTTGATTAGTAAATAATATTGATAACCCCTCCTCTGATACAGGCGGGGTTTTTTGTTTTCTAAAGTATTTATCTAATATGAAAATTATAATTAGTGAGTCTCAGTATAAATTATTAATTGAAAACAATAATATTGTTGATGATGAGTCAAAATATCTATCGGAATTGGAAAATGAAATTTCTAATATGGAAACAGAGTATTCTGATATTATCTCCAAATATAGGACATTAAAAGATAAGATAGATGAGGTTAAAGAACGAAAGAATGTTAATTATACTTTAAGTGTGTCTAAGGATAAGGGATATGGTAAATATGTTACATTAAAAGTAAAATATAAAGATAAATGGCTTACCATTCATCTTATGAGATTTGATGAATATGAAAAATTATCAGATAGAGAAAAGAAACAATCTATTAAAGATATTATTGAAAAATATTTAATGAAAAGATTCCCCCTAACAAGATAAGGGGGTTTTTTGTTATATGGGAGTATGAGAATACCGCCGGAAACTCCCTTCGGTCGTCGAAATCCCCCCGCCCCCTTTTTTTTTCCCGTGTTTTTCTGTCCGCCGTCCCCGACCGACTTCGTCGGTTCTAATATCCCCCCTCGTTGTGGTCATCATAAAAAATGTCCGTTGTATTTGTAATTATGAAATAATTTAAACCTATACCCACAAAGGTGAGTTTTTTGTTTTATAAGGTATTTATAACGATATGGATATTTTAATCAGTGATAATCAGTTTTATGATGTTTGTTTAAAGGAAAGTTGTGTTGTTAAGTTAACATCCTTATTGAACGATGTAAGTACAAAAAAAATATTTCGTGAATCCATTGATACTATGTTAGATAGACATAAAAAGTATCTTAGCCCTGAATCAAAACAATATAAAAAAGATGCCGATATTTTAAAAAAATATTTTAATTTCTCAGATGAAAGAATTAGTAAAACTATGAGAATTAAACTGGTTTATGATGAGGATAATAATTGGGTTCCAATTAACAAATTAAATACAAATTATAGTGATTTATCGGTATTAGTGACAGATATTTTAGTTGGTGAAGAAGAATGTATCTGTAAATTAGTTGAAGACCTTAAAAAAGGTAATACATTATTTTTATCTAATTTGGTTGATAAAATTGATAACGACCCTGAAGAATACTATCAAAAATATGTTAAGGGTAATTTTGAAAAGTATGTTGAAAATAATAGGAAAAATACAAGGTTAGGTGATGAGTCGGAATTGTTTGCAATATCTGAAATGGAAAAATTAGGTTATAAATTAATCTATTTAACTTCAGAAGGTAGCCCCATCGACATGAAACTTAGTGTTGATGCTATTATGGAAAAAAACAGTGAGATATATAAAATACAAGTAAAAACTGTTGGTAGTTTAACTAATATACCCATTACACCTTGTGATATTTCAAACCCTGGTGTTAAGAAACAGGGTGGAGTTAAGGTATTCAAAAAAAATAGAATTGATGTTAATGAACAATATGTTGATTATTTGATTTTCATCGTACCTAAAAGTAAAAAAATGTTGGTCTTAAAGAAATTCCAACCTATATCAATAGAATCCACCACACCATTAAGGTGTGTTGCAAAACCAATTAATCAGTTTCCAAAAAATAATACATACATAGACCACGAATCAATAATTTATCAAAATTTCTAATCGGTATAAGTTTATTGAATTGTTTGTCATCATAAAAAATGTTCGTTGTATTTGTAATTTATGTGATATTTATATTATAAGAAAATTATTATGTCAAAAATTATAAGATTAACTGAATCTGATTTAACAAGAATTGTTAAACGAGTTATTAACGAACAATTGGCCAATACCAAGGTTGCAAACAAACCTAGTTCTGAAATACCGAATTTTATGACAATGCCAAACGGAGTTGAGTTGGTACAACGAGCGTTAATTAAAAAAGGATATAATGTTGGTGTTAATGGTGCTGATGGAGTTTTGGGTCCTAATACAAAAAATGCCATTATTAAATATCAAAAAGATAATGGTATTAAACAAACAGGTATTGTTGGACCAATAACCGCAAAATCATTGGGAGTTCAATCTTTAACTTCAGGAAAACCGTTGGCTACAACTCCTACAACAACTAAGAAATTACCAATAAATTTAAACCCCAAAGCGCCAACTCAAAAAAGTAAAATTGATACTTCTTTGGGTACTTCTAAAGTAGACACAAATAGTCCTATTGTCGCTCAATCTGAGATTAACAAACAACAGGGAAAAAATGAGTTAGAAAAAATGAAACAATTTAGAAAAGGAATTGTGTCAGTAAAAAAAGATAGTGGTATTAAACCACATTATAGAATATTTACAGATTTTTTAAGTTTAAGAAAATCTCCGATAACAACAAATGATTTCACATCTGAAGAATTAAAAACTATATTAGGGTTCGTTAAAAATTCTAAAATAGGTAAACAACCAAAAAATGTTAATTTTAGTTCTACGATTAATTATTCAAAAGTTAAAACAGGAGAAGAAGAACAATTAAACCCGGATATGAAAAAATCAATTGGATATGTTTTGGGTAATGCTCAAGTAAAGGATATGGGAAATTATTATAGTGTTACCGACATTTATGATTTTAATAATTATTATAACCATCCTGAAAATTATACATTAAGTCAATTACCAAATACTGTTGGTACTGCATTTAAAAAAATATTCTCAGGAAATTATGTACAAGGTATTGAAGAATTATCATCTTATTATCAAAAACTTGGATATAAAGGAATTCCTGTATCTTTAAATATTCCCAAAAACTTAGCGTAATAATTTGTTATAGGAATATCTAACAGTAAATGGTTTACATTTTTTAATGTGTACCCAATTATCATATATTTTTATTTTGCCAATAGGGGTCTTTACATAAGTAAAAACTTTCCCACTCGTATCAAACTTTATGTATTGATAAATTTCAAATCCGTTCTTGGTTTTCTTTAATCTAAATGGATTAAGTGCGTAAGATAATCTCCAATCTTCTTTCTGTTTAAAAGTTATTACTTTAACTTCACCCACTTTCATCTTTTTAAGATTACTCTTAATTACAGGCGAATTTGGTAAATAATTTGACTTCAAAATCAAATCAGAACCATCACCAAAAACATAATGATTTAATACTGATAACCCCTCAGTTGGAATATTTGAATATGGTATTAATAAACCACAAAATAATAATAAACAAATAAATGATTTCATTTTTTTTTTATTTAGATTACAAATATAATAAATTTTTTTATATATTTGTGGTAATAAAAAAATATATTTATCTTATATGAAATATACATTAAACACTTATGGGTGGTCGTCCGAGTTTGTTGGCAAATCTTTGACTAAGGACCAAACCGAACAGATTGAAAATCTTAAGAAATCACGTGGAGTTGAGAACTTATGGGAAATTCGTTTTGACATTGATGATGAAATGGATTTCGATATGTGGGATGGTGATTTGCTTCACGTCAATAAGATAATGAATAATGATACAGCCAATTTTGAATTGGTTGATGAAAACGGTGAGGTTGTATTAGATTTTGGAATTGAGGACATTACTCTTGGTGATGATTATACCAGTTCATATGAAGTTTTTCCTTCCGAGGATGTTGATGTGTTATTTTCTATTGATGAAAGCAAAGGTGGAATGTTTTCATATGAGATTGAATCTGATGTTGTTCCAACAATTGACGATTTCAAATATTCCCAAACAACAATTGATACCCCCGAAGGTATTTGGGAAATTATTGATGATATATTTTTTAAGGATGGTAAATTGGATGTTTATGATTATCTTGATAGTGTCGGCAAATCCTGTGATGTTTTTATCTTTGTTGATGAACCAATTCAATAATATCGGTATTTAGATATATTTATCTAATATGAATAACCTCCATTCACAATTTCTTCTTAGAAGATTTTCTTTTGATAATATGATAGAAGATATTAATAATATTGTTAATGACGAGTTGAATCCGTGTGAATTTAATAATGTTGACGATTTTATTTCCCAAGCATGTGAAATGTTAGCTTACAGGTATTTTGAAAGTCCAAAATTTGGTATATCCGATAAAGAAAGTGAGAAATTATATCCATCTATTGTAAATTTATTTGGTGAACATTTAACAAAGGTTTATAACAAAAGATGTGGTAAAGAATTAAGTGAATCTAGAAATACTCCCGTCCCAACATCTATTCGTAGAAGATTGTCTTTTGACGATATGAAACAAGATATTATTAATCTTGTTGATTACGAATTAAATCCCTGTGAATTTGATAATGTTAGCGATTTTGTTGCCGAAGCCTGTGATATCTTGTCTTATAATTATATTGGGGGATTGGATGTACCAAATAAAGATAGGGATAAATTCTTTTTTTTTCTTGTGGATACGTTTGGTGAAGATTTGGCGAGGTTGTATAAACAAAGATGTACTGAATCATTAAAAGAATCTGTTAAAAAAATCACCATACCCGAAAATAAATTGGAACAAATGATATTCAAATATTTGGATACTAAATTTAAAGACGTGAAAAAATCTGAGGGACAATATTTTGATGTTATCTTTAAAATTCCAGGATATGACATTGGAATGGTTGGATATAATGATTTAAGTAACGTATTAAATATAAATGGCAAACTAATTGATGATGTTTTTTCATTTGTTCCAATAGAAAAGATGAAAATAATGGAATTAATTGCCAATTATATTGTAATGAAATATCGTGTGAACATTACAAGAGTAATGAATCCGGTAATTCAAACGCAATTGTGGCGTTAATAATAATATTTTGAATAGTTAGATATTATCATTACCTTTGTCGTATGAATATATTCTATTTAGACGAAGACCCGACAATGTCGGCACAATATCACGTAGATAAACACGTGGTTAAAATGATATTGGAAACCGCTCAACTTTTATGTGGAGTTCATCATGCAACATCTCAAATAACCGACCAAGTCCCGTACAAGTTATCACATAAGAACCATCCTTGTGCCATATGGGCCAGAACATCATTATCAAATTATTTGTATCTGTGTGAACTTGGTTTGGAGTTGTGTAAAGAATATACCTATCGTTATGGTAAACGTCATAAATCACAAGAAGTAATTGAATGGTGTTTAATTTATAAACCAAATGTTCCTGATGTTGAATTTACTGAACCGGCAATGGCAATGCCCGATGAGTATAAGGTGGGAGATGTCGTTCAATCTTATAGAAATTATTATATGGGAGCAAAATCAGGATTTGCTACTTGGAAAAATCGACAAAAACCTTTTTGGTTTGAAAAAAATTAATATATTTGGAATAGTCAAATATTATTCTTATATTTATATAACATAAAAGAAAAAAAAATATGAAAAATAAATTATTAGGATTTTTGGATGGATTAACTATGATATTGTTAGTATGGAATACAATATATCAGTTTAATCAAATGAATGATGACGCTGGTGCTGGATGGTTGGTTGCATCATTGTATTTTGCAACAAAATTAATGGATAAATATGAATCTAAGAAATAATATGAAAAAAATGTTAATTATTGTTGGGTTTACAGTATTCCTTTCAAGTTGTTTAGTTAATAAAGAAATTGTCGGTAAAGACGAACTCTCTAAATGGTCAGTAAAAAATGATACTATTTTTTATAATACAACCTCTGTTGCTTATTATGACCACTCAGAGTATGAATTAAACCCTAATCACGGTTGCCGAGCAAAAATAATTCAAGAATTATCAATAACTCAAATTAATTTTAATATTAAAACCGATGAATTAATTAAGTATGTTCATAAAAGACATAAAAAACAAAAAGTAGAGATAGTTGTACCTCGCCACTAAATAATATTAACCCCATCCCAAAAAGGTGGGGTTTTTTATTATCTATGATATTTATATCAATATGAGATTTACAATTACAGAATCAGATAGAAGCGATATATTAAAAATGTATGGTCTATTAGTTGAAGATAAAAGACCATTACAAAAATTAATGGAATGTAAATTCACGTCTGATGGTAAATATGTTATTTATGAAGGTAAAGCATATTATACTGAAACAGGTGAGGAAACGTTATTAAACGAAGCTTGGTCACTTAGTGATATTTTGCACGTTGGTGCCGACGTTTTATCTGCTGGATTGGATTTTGTAATACCTGGAAGTGGTGCGGTTGTGGACGTTTTAAATGCGGTTAGTTATATTATTGAAGCACAATTTAAAGGGGAAGAGGAAAAAGATTCTTTATATTTAATGGCAGCAATTACTTTTGCATTTGTTGTAATACCTGGACCATTACAAGCAATTTCTGTACCACTCAAGAGAGCGGTAAAAACAGGAGTAGGGATGACATCGAAAGTTGTTGTTAAGGGTTTGGGTATTATTGGTAAAAGTTTAGGGGTTATATTAGGAGCAATTCCAAATTTAATTAGTAAGGCTTTAAAATCTCCATTGGCAAAAAATATTTTAGGTAAATTTGGAACTAGAATATCAGGATTTGTTTCAAAATTTACTTCAAGAGTTACATCGTTACTTTCAAAAATAACACCGAAAGCGGCAACAATAGCCGGAATGAGGGCTGGCGGTAAAAAAGCATTAACATCGTTTTTAAGTAAGATACCTAAAATACAAAAAGGCTCCTTCTTTTTAAGAAGAATGGGTTTTGTTAAGGGTAAAGCATATAGATATATAGGTTCCTCGGGAAAAGCAATGACAGGAGTAATTCAAGAAGTTACTGACACAGGAGTAAAAGTTTTATTTAAAGGTGGTAAAAGAACTTGGGTAACATCGGTTCCTGTTGAAACGTTTGTTAAAAATGCAATTGGTGCGCCTTGGTTAAGAAGAGGATATAGTGTTGCTATACCTTTATTTATAAAAAGATTATCCGACGTTCTATTAAATGATGGGTCAATTAATTATGATGCGTTAGACAAAATGGAAGATTTAAATCCTGATGAAACTTCAAAAGAATCGTTAGATTTTATGTCGGAAGAAGTTGCGGCATATGAAGGAGAATCTGGAATGTATAATGTTGACAATAATGTTAGCAAATTCCAAGACGCATTAATTAAATTAGGATATGAATTACCTAGATTTGGTGTTGATGGTAAATTTGGACCTGAAACTCAGTCACAATTAACAAAATTTCAACAAGATAATGATTTAACATCGTCTGTTGGTAAAATGGATAGGTATACCGCGAAAAAAATGGTGGAAATGTTAAAAAATAATAATATCCCTGATAGTGAAACATTACAATCAGAACTCAACGGAATCTAAATTATAACAAAGAAAATATATGAATATACTAATAACAGAACAACAATATAGGTTAATCTTAGAACAACCAATCGGACTTAATACCGATAAAGGATTTGATTTAAATACTACATTAAAAAATAAAACTAAAACTAACGATAAAGGATTCGAAGATAATTTTTCATTTATTAAGATGGGTTTGTCGTCAACAAATCCAAAGATTATTAAAATGAATGATGGTGATACATCATTAAATTGGGGTTCTTGTAAAGAAGCAGGTCACGATTGGTGTATTAGTATTGTAAAAAAAGGAAAATTTATAAAAGTTTTTGGTGATAATAAAAATAAAATACAAATGATTAAATCTGTATTTGAAAAAAACGGGTTTAAAACTAAAAATGGTACGGATTATATGTACGATGATAATAGTACCGAAAAAGTAACATCAACATTAAAAACCGTATTATCAAAACTTACTTAATATATGAATATACTAATAACAGAACAACAGTATAGATTAATCTTAGAACAAAGAAGTGATGCTGCTATGGATGCCCAAGCAAAGGCAATTAGTAATCTTTCAAGTGATTATAGACACAACATATTGACAGTTATTGGTATTGCTTCTGCGTTTGTTCCCGTAATTGGACCTTTATTGGCGATTGGAATCGGTTTGGCGGATGCTGCTGCGTATTACAGAGAGGGTGATAAAAAAGGTGCAGCTTTGGTTGCAGTATTGTCACTCATACCTGGTATTCCAAAGTTGGCATCTGCATTGGGATTATCTAAATGGTCGGTTAAAGCAATGGCACTATTAGCTAAAAAAATGTCTATGGGTTCTGCATTAACATCGGTAGAAGCGTCTGTAGTTAAAAAAATTGCCGAAAACAAAGATTTAATTTCAACTGAAATTAATAAACTCAAATCTTCTCCAAAAATTAAACCTCCTGTTGTTAACAGTGTTAATTCAAAAACAATTGCATAATATAAAAATATGGGACAAAAATTTATTTTAACAGAAGAGGAGAGAAACCGTATTAGAGGTCTTTATACCGAATCAACAGAAGACCAACAATTTGATGATGTGTTGGCTCAGGCGGGAATTGTATTAACACCTGAAGAGAAAATGGAAGTATCACCTGAGTGTCCAATTGATGAGCCACCAGCGGAGTATGCGGACGTTGTAAACGACATTAAATCTAAATTGGATACAATGGGTGTCAACGACCTTATTAAAGTTTTAGAACAGGTTAAATCAATTAAAGAAAAACCCGTTGTTCAAGAACAAGTCGGTACAACAATTTTAATTGCTGGAGTTGCGGTACCTACGGTTGCGGTTGCGGCCGTTGCTGGTTTAATTACACTTATTATCATTGTAAAATTGGGAAAATTAATTTTCCGTGGAGGTAAAAGACAGAATGCTACGTGTAAAAAAAGAAATAGACTTTTACGTAGATTTGGAATTGAAGGTTACTTTAGGTAATTAAAACTAACTCCACCCCAAAAGGTGGGGTTTTTTGTTTTATAAGGTATTTATGATATATGAAAATCATCATAACAGAAAATCAGTATAGATTTTTAAGAAGACAATCCGAAATGAAAGATAAGATTGATGCTATACTTGATAGTTTGGCAGACCAAAACGATTTAAGAGGAGTCGGTTTAACTAACCTATTATTAATTGTATCTGACACCGTTGGTAGAGATATTGCGGATAAAACCAACTTAACAGATGATGATTATATTACATTTAGAAACCAAATGATTCAATATATCCGAACAAATTTTTATGAATACATAAAAGAGTTTTTGGAGTCAAAACAATAGTATTGAGTATTTATAATTAATATGAAAAAAGTAATAAATCTAACAGAATCTGAACTAATTAATTTAATTGGTAGAATTGTTGAAGATGTAGATGTATCAAATTACAGCGAAGAAGATTTTATTGGTGCTTTTATTAGTGTATTCAAGCCTTGGGTAATTAAAAATCACGGAGAGGAATTATCGGACTACCCACTTTCATATTTGTCCAAGAAATATTCAGATGAATTTATGGATTTTATAAATTATCCTTCAGGTGAAAGAATTTATAGAAATAGTGCACTTGCAATAGGAAGACATATTCTCGAAAAAGAACTACATTCTTACAAAAATCTTCAACAGACCACAAGATTTACAGAAAAATTTAAAAAACCGTTGGATGCAATGATTAGAACATTAAATCTACCCGATTACTTATCAGTTGAAATGAAGGAATATGACCCATATGAGGTTCATGCCAGAATGATTGTTGATTTTCCAAAATTATTAAAAAGTAATATAAATCCTGACGAGGTAGAAAAACCTGGTGCATATTTGGTAAAATTAAGAGATAAGGTTATTAGTTTTTTAGGTGCCAAAATAGGAAATGCAAAATTTGGTGAACTTGAATTTAGTAACATCGTTCCTACAAATAATGAAACTGTTGATGAATGGGTAAAAAAAGTTCTTAACAAAGAAATTAAGAAAAAAATTAAAGAATTACCAGATGCTAAAGATTTTTTACATTCCATTAAATTTGAACCGTACTTAAGAAACCTGAAAGGGGATATTACCTTAACATTCAAACAAAGATATTCGAGAAATTTTAACCCCAATCAATTTGTAGTGGATGTTAAAAAATTACTTTCCGATATGGGGTATAGTAAAAATATTTTAAGAGTTTTTAGGAAATAATTTTTTAATTTAAAAATTTTCATTTATCTTTGTTTTATATCTAAAATAAAATGACGGTAACAGAACAAATTGAGGTAGTCCAAAAAGTAGTCGAAGACTTTATCCAAGAAAATTCAGATTGTAATTTAATCCCAATTCATATTTCATTAAACCCCGAGTCTTTAATACACGTAATTAACATCGGTACGAGCATTCTATGTACCAAGTGGGATGTTGGGTATGCTGGTGGTTCGTTCGTTCAGGCGGTGGTCGATAATAACCTTACAAACTCATTTGCAAAGGCCGACGATATTAATAGACAATGTTTATATTTTTATGTAAATTTAATGTATAATACATCTAAACCAAATATATTCATAGAAGAAATCTACGAATAGTTATTAGACCCCTACCACAATGGTTGGGGTTTTTTGTTTTATAAAGTATTTATGAATATGAAGTATATTATAAGCGAAAACCAATTTGAAAATTTTAAAAAAAATATTCAAGAACAACCTATGCCGGGTGTTAAGGCTCCAATGACAACAACTATGACTGATTGTTGTGCCTCTGTTGAGATTGTAACAAATATCCTTAAAGGTCCTAACGCAAGCAAAAACCCTCAAGATATTTTGGATAAACTAAAATATGTTTTAGATATTAAATAATATTGTGAAATACATCATAACAGAACAACAATTTAATAAAATTTATGGTTCCGAAGATAAATTGGAAGTAATTGCAAAAAAACTATCCAATTTATTCTCTAATGAGAATACTAAACCTCAAGAATTTTTCGATAGGTTTATGTTCTTAAAAAAAACTAAGTCACAATTTCTTGGTCACATTAACAATACAATTACCCTACAATTAGTTTTTCTTATTTTTTCATATAAAACCGAAGGTAATTTTGACTTGGGTTATCGTATTATTAATTCTTTAGGATTTGCCAATTTATTTATGACCGAAGGTGTTCCATATGATAAAGATTGTGATTATTGTGGTGGAGATGGTGATATAACCTGTGATAATTGTGGTGGAGATGGTGAGGTAAGATGCGAAGCTTGTAATGGAAATGGTGAGGTAAGATGCGAAGCTTGTGATGGAGATGGTGAGGATGATGAAGGTAACCCATGTGAAGAATGTCAAGGTGGTGGACGTGTGGAATGTGAGAATTGTAATGGTCGGGGTCGATACACGTGCGACGATTGTATGGGTTATGGGGGAAAACGTTGTCCTGAATGTGATGGTGATGGTTATATTAGAACTGATGAGCTTCTTTATGAATATTACGACATATGTACTTGGAGTAATTACCTTAACGATAGATGTGAATTAAAAGAGGGAACTTATGAGGTTGTATTATCGTATGATGATTTTATCGATTTAAGTGAAGATTATATTGTAATGGGAGTTTCAACTCAGAACGCAATGTTTGTTGACAAAATTCAGAAAGATGATATGTATTGTACTTATTATTCTGATAGTCCATCTTTAAAAATTTCAGGACATCAATCATATCCAACAATTGGAATCTTGAAAAATTTTAATGATTTAGCACCATATTTAGAATAAATGACAAACGAAGAGTTAAGTAAAGAAAAAAATTTTAAGTTATTTTCTCAAGTTATTGGTAAAAAATACCCTTGGATTATTGGAGTTTACCCTGACCCCTATAATGATGGAGAAAATCATTCTATGACTGATGTCAAATGGAAAAATTACTTTGTAATATTTGTTATTGATGGTGATAAATTTATGAGTAAATATGATGTAAAATTAGGCGAGCGCGCACAATCGCTATATGATAAAACAAATATTATTAAGGATATAAATAGATTAAAAATATTGTTTGACAATGAAGAAGATAAGGAAATTGTTATAAACGTTGAAAATGAACTTGATAATGTAATGAAAGGCTTTAAGAAATCTGAAATAATTCCCAAAAGTTTACAATTAGATACTGAGGGTAGATATTTAATTGGTGGGTTTGATATAGAAAAAAAATGAAAAAAGAAGAATTAGATAATAGTTTTATCCTTAAAATTGCCAATAAAATGGTTAAAAGGGTGTTTCCTTGGGTTAAAGAGGTGGTAATCGCACCAAATATGGACTCGGAAGATTTTAATAAATTTAAATCTTATATTTTTGTTGATATTATTATTGACCCAGTGTTATTTGCCGAAACATATGATTTGACTCTTAGTTCTTATGTTCAAAATATGATTAAAAATAATAAATCAGATAACACTTATTATTTAACAACATTAGTTGATGATGATTTTAAATCTGAAGGTTCAAATATTTCCGATGAGATAGATTCATTATTTAAAGGTCTTTCAAAAAATTCGGTAATCCCGAATGATTCCAATCTTCCAAGGAATAAATCATTCTCTGTTAACACATTTAAGATTTAATAAGAAAAATACCACTTGTTAAATTAATTTTTTTTGTTATTATTGTGATATGGAAAAACAAATTACAAGAACTATCAAATTCAGTGATAAAAAAATCACTATGAAACCTATGGAAGGTTTTGAAGGTCCAACAGAAATATGGACAACACAAGAATCTTTAATTATGGCAGGTGTAAAACAATTTATCCTTCACAATAGTGTTATCTATTATTTATCTCAAGTTATTAAAAAGTAATTATTAATTAAAAAAATGAAAAAAATCTTAATGTTATTGATGTTAGTTCTGTTAGGTACCGCATCTTTCTCCCAAGTACGCCACGCACGAGCAAACACTCTTTCTTATGGTAGTAAAAATGAAAACAATATTATTGATTGGAAAGAACCAATTACTATTGATGTGTTAATTGACCTTGGAGTAAAAAAAGTTATCATTCATAGTAATAAAAAACAGGAATTTCACATTATTGAATATAATGGTGAATTTAATGAAGGAACATCAAAATGGTATTGTAGTGATTTAAATGGTCGCACTTGTAATTTATTTATAACCAAAATAAATACTGAAACGGGTGTTTTTACTGTTGGAATTGAGTATAGTGATTTAATTTACTATTATGTTTGTAAATTTGAGTAAAATATATGGAAAAAGATATAATAATATGTAATTGTAATTCGACTGAACATCAAATGGTAATCTTATACAGTGAAGATGAAAATCAAGGGGTAAAATATCCTATGTGTTACGTTCATATTCATTTAACTAAAAAACCATTCTTACAGCGATTAAAATATGCATTTAATTACATATTTGGTAGACAATGTAATCTTGGAGCATTCGATGAATTTATTTTTAACCCTGAAGATTCGGAAAAATTACAAAAGTTAGTTAATTATTTAAAAGAAAAATAATATAAAAACCCTCCGATGGAGGGTTTTTTGTTTCAATCACTATTTATATGTATGGAGAAAAATACAATAAAGGATGCTTATTCAAAGTTGATTAATTCTGACATTATAAAGAAAGTTTATCCTATGGTAGACCACATCGATATTGTTGAATTTAAAAAACTCCCTAATTTGTCTACCATATATGATTTATCATATGATTTATCTGTTAATATTTTTGTTGATGACATTGACATGACAGTTGAAAATATGTATGACTCCAACTTTGACCCACATTGGTTGACCGACCATTATTTAAAAAATATTGCAAAATATCTCGGATTAAATATTAGAATTATAAGATTTAATCTGTATGATACTAATGGACGTTTAATTAAAACGTTCGGATAATTAAATGAATACTATTAATATTTATCAACTATGAGTAAAAATATTATAATTTCGGAATCTGAGTTAATTTCATTAATCAAAATGGCAATTAATGAAGACCCGTATGTTAAAACAAATTATCCTCATACACACGCAAAAAAGAAAGAAGGTGATGAACTTTTTCCTGAAATTTTAAAATATTATTTGGAAACAGGAAGTACCGTTAAAGAATTATCTCAAAAATTTAGTTTACCTTATCACACAATTAATACTAGACTTACAAAATATTTTAAAGAATTATCCAATAATAAAAAAATTGACGAGGATTTAGATTTAATGGATAAAGTTGGAAATAAGAAATTTAAAATATCAAATAATGTTAAAGATATTTTAGTTTCAGTGTTTAAGGGGTTGAATAAAGATTCTGAGAATAATATAAAAATTTGGACTAACGATAATGACGACATTATTATGGTATTAACTAATGACAATAAATTATTGGTTAATAAAAAAGTTGAACGTTATCTTGCCAAAGAAACTAATTTAGAATTAAGTCAAATTAAATATTTTATAATGTTATATGTTACAAAAATATTTGGTGAATCAATAAATGTAGAAGATATCGTATTTTCTGAAATATAATAAAAAGTAAAATGAAAATTATTAAATTAACTGAGACACAATTATCGAATATGATTAAAAATTTAAACGAGAATATAATAATGGAAGAAAGTGATTATAATCCAGACAAACTTTATGATACGGAATATATTATTTCAATATTAAAAAAAGCCCCAAGAGATTTAAAACCATTATTATATAAATTAGACAATATTCCGTATAAGAATTCAAATGGTGAAATTAGAAATTATACAAAAATTCCTGCCGTTCTTCACGCTTATATGTGGAACAGATAATTTTATTTGACAATAAAAAAAATAAGTTATATTTTTAATATATGAAAAAAATTCTAAACTCTTCTATTATTAATTGGGAGTTATTCCAAAAACTTATTAACGGTAAAAGTAAAATTTCAAAAGAGCCATTCACATACGATTCTTTTATGAAACAAATGAAAGAAGAATACGAACAGAATAAAGATAATCCCGAATACATTGAAAAACTAAATTCAAAAATTAAAAAAACAAATTACTAACACAATGAAAAAAATTGTTAACTTCTTAAATAATAACTGGTGCGAAATTATCGCATACTCAGCACTCATTTTATTTTTTCTAATCTTAGAAGGAGATTATGCAACGTTAAAAAAACAAAATGAAATGAAATATAAGAGGGATAGTGTTGAATATGAGTTAATGAAAGTTGACTATAGTTTTATGACGGATACAACATCAAAATAGATTGACAATGTCTTAATTATTTTTTACAATTATAAAAAATTAAATTATGACAAAAGTAAAAATCTCAACAGACAAAGGAGATATGATTGCCGAATTATACGACAATGAAACTCCAATCACCGCAAATAATTTCTTATCTTTAATTGGTAAAAAATTCTACGATGGATTAAATTTCCATAGAGTTATTCCTAACTTTATGATTCAAGGAGGATGTCCAAATGGTGTTGGTAATGGTGGACCTGGATACACAATTGAGTGTGAAGTTTCCGCTCCAAAACAATATCACGACAAAGGTGTATTATCTATGGCTCACGCTGGTAGAAACACAGGTGGTTCACAATTCTTTATCTGTCATAGCAGACAAGGAACTCAACACTTAGACGGAAACCATACTTGTTTTGGTAAAGTTATCGAAGGACTTGACGTAATTGACCAAATAGCCCAAGGTGATAAGATAAAATCAATTGAAGTTATCTAAAATTTGTCTGATTGATATTAAAACCCTACACACGTAGGGTTTTTTTGTTAATATATCAATATATCATACTATTTATTGTTTATGAAGATTAAAAAACCATTAGTTGAAAGACTTGGAGTTCCTGAAGGGATATTAGATATTGCGGAAGAAATATATCCAAAAATTTTATTATCAATTAGGGACAATGATACTGTGGAGATGTTAGAAAACAGCTCGATATATGTTAATGGTGATTTTAATATTAATGATTTTAATTTTAATCGAATACTTTTTAATTATAAAATTTTTGAGAGTGATGACCTTGAAATTATCGGTATGTCTCAATCTACCAATTCCAAATTAACGGATAAATATAAGTTAAAAACAATACCAAGTGATGGTATGGTTGAATTAACAATTTTTATATCAGGACCAAAATCAATCAAGGGTCTAAATATTAAAGACTTACTCGAAGAAAACAAAAAAATAGTAATATCTTCATTATCTCACGAACTTAAACACTCTTACGATGATTACAAAGGTGGTTTGGGAGATGTTCAATTAAGGTCAAATTATGACGTTTATACTAAAAAACGTTTTGGTATTAAACCAATTGATTCATTTTTAGAAAGATTATATTTTACAAGTTCTATTGAAAGTTTAGTTAGACCAACAGAAGTTGCCTCATTACTTAAAATGGGAAATATTACAAAAAAAGAATTTTATGATTTTATTAAAAATGATAGAACATATAAATTATTGACGGAACTTTCCAAGTTTAATATTGAAGATTGGAGAAATGAGATTAAAGAATACATTCCTGAAATTATTGAATTTTTTGAATCTCTTGAGGTTGAAGGCGTTGATGTATTAGATGAAGATGAGATTGTTGATGAGTTTTTAAAAGTGTGTTATGTAGTTATAAAAAATTGGAAAACCGAAGAAACTCACAATATATTTGTAAATAAAGAAATTGAGTATTTAATTGGGTTTATACCCGAAAAAGAACAAATGTTTAGGAAACATCTAAATAAAATTAATCGATTTGGTAACGATTATAAAAAATATTACGAATATGAGGCAAAAACAATTAGGTATGTTGCCGATAATTTAAGAAAAAAAATAGCAAAACTTTTTGATATGGCAAAAGACGAAAAAAATGAATCAATTAAACCTAAAAAGGTTATTAGATTAAGTGAAGAAGATTTAATCTCAGTACTTAAAGGTGTATTAGATAATCCATTTATTAAGGCAATTAGTGGAGCCGGTAGTGATAGATATGGTAAAAAAGATGAAAAAAGTGTTGAATCTTCAGGTAAGGTATCTGCAAAAGGTCAAGAACTTTTAAATGACCCAATCTTTAAAGAAAAATTAAAACAAATTTCAAATGAGATTGGAGTTAGTGAAGATTCGATTATTAAATTAATGAAACATGAATCAGGATTAGATTCTTCAGTTAAGAATAGTATTGGTTGTGTTGGATTAATTCAATTTTGTCCTGATAGTGGAGGGGGTACAACAAAAACCATTAACGGAAAAACATATAATTTAAGTGAGTTACAAAATAATTTGGGACTACAATTAGATGCGATTAAAGAATTTTGGTCTAAAGGTAAACGTGATGGTAAAATTAAAAACGCAAAAGATTTATACATTTATAATTTCTTTCCGGTTGCTGCAGGAAAATCTGATGATTATGTTTTACAGACTAGAGGATTATCTGCGGAAAAGGTTGCAAGGGCAAATCCTGTTTTTAATAAAACATTAGGTAAACCTACTGACACACCATTAACCGTTGGTGATTTAGGTAACTTTTACAAAATGAAAGGAATGGTGTAAACACAACTTGTGATACACTAAAAATTGATTACTATATTAATATTGTTAATGAAATTTATAAAATATACGATAAAATGGATATCGGCAAATTTATCAATACCATTTTGGATTGTAGGTCACGTTCATCTAACTACGAATGTTTATAAAGACATTTACGAAATAATAATGTCTATTGGAATGAATTTAATTGTTGCCGTTGGATTTTGGTTACAATGGAAAGAGGAAAAAAAATGAAAAAAATATTAATAAAAGAATCAGATTTAATTAAATTAATTGAGACCGCAATGGATTTAGATATCTATAGTCAACCATCTCAAATTGATACTAACAACGGTAATTTAGATGCCGAAGAAACCGTTGAAGACATTATTAGTAAATTAAAAGAATTACTTTATATGTTAAAATCAGGTAAAAAAATTAACACTAATTCTAAAAGTGAAATTTATAAAACATTCGATAATATCAATAAAACGTTTTCTAATATAAAATACAATTCACAATCTTAGATTACTAACTATAATTAAAAAAAAAACATAATGGGAGCACAACATTTAACACAACAAGAAAAAGCAAAATTGTATGACGATATGCTTTTAAGATACCAGAGACTTCAAGAACAAGTTAGATTACTTAAAGCAAAGAGCTTTGAAGTTTCAGACGAAGACCAAAGACAAATCAATATTATTGAGTCTTCTATGAAAAAATTGTATAACGATACTCAAAAATTATTTTAAATTAACGGAACTTTAGTCCCGTTAATTTTTCAACCTCTTTAATTGGAACTAAATTGTCCTCAATACCATTTGGTTTTGATGTATTGTTTTCAAAGATATATGCATTCATTTGTTTAGTTTTTGCGATGTAAACAACTTTCCAACAATATTGTGGGATTGAAATCTTACCAACTTTTTTAACTTCACCAACATTACCACACCAAACGTGAATACTGTCGTTTTGAACTGCAAATTTTCTAACCAATGTCTCCAAAGATTTCCAATCACCAGCATTTAAACTATGATACTGAGGTGACATATTTGAGAAATAAAAACATTCATCTTGTACTTTAGGAGTTTGACATAAATTATCTGCCGCTGGCATCATATGTCCTCTATCAAAACCACTACCAACATAATCTTTTTTCAAATCAGTTTCTTTTGGTAATTCTGGGTCAGGTTGAAAATTATCTTTTCTTGC
>Ga0208852_1000123_pt1 | contig 19713 bp, 16 predicted proteins | sample LakMenEpi18Jun09_FD_150711 | JGI IMG/M metagenome (GOLD analysis project Ga0208852, IMG submission 150711) | Freshwater microbial communities from Lake Mendota, WI - 18JUN2009 deep hole epilimnion ns (SPAdes) | ecosystem: Environmental > Aquatic > Freshwater > Lake > Epilimnion/Euphotic zone ...
TGTCGGACCTCGCCGCGTGTAACAACAGCAATATTGATCCCCAGTTCTTGCAGAACTTCATTGTTCAAACGATCTTGACGTTCACCGTCGACCACAACACCACGAGCACCAGAATCTGAGAGTGCATATTTCAACTCATCAGTCACCCACCACGCATTCAGGCTTACAAGTACAGCGCCAATGCATTGTGTCGCCCAGTACGCAATAACCCACTCGGGATAGTTACGCATTCCCACCGCAACACGATCGCCGGGTTGAATACCTTGCGCCTGCAACCACGCCGCCAATGAGCGAACCTGCTTATCGGCCTCACTAAATGTCGTCACCACATCGTCAAATATGAGATACGGAATGTCTCCACGTTGTGCGGCAGTTAGCCACACTTCACGCAACGTTCGTGGCGCGTTTTTGAACACCCGCAACGGATTCCCATGTACTGAAACCGTCTCTAGTTCAAAGACTTGTCCAGCAGAAACCAGCTCTGTCTGTATATCTTCGCGTGCCCCCACGCCATGAGACTACTGAACACAGAACATACTGACGTGACCGAACAGCGGGGCACGAGAACACCTAAGGTTTGGGTCAATCAAGGAGACCAAACATGTCGAAAAACATTCTCATCACAGGTGCCGGATCTGGCTTTGGCAAAGGTGCTGCAATTGCACTTCTCGAACGAGGCCACACAGTCATCGCCACTACCGAGACAGCAGCACAAGCTTCCACACTTCAGGCGGAACAGCCAGGGCTGCAAGTAGAAAAACTCGACATTACAAATGCTGCAGATGTTGCTCGTGTCTCGGACTGGAAGATTGACGTTCTCATCAACAACGCCGGATACGGCCAGACCGGGCCAATGTCAGACGTGCCAGACGATCGTCTTCGTAAAGTCTTTGAAGTGAATGTCTTTGGAACTGTTGCGATCACACAAGCTGTATTGCCAGCAATGGCTACGCAAGGTTCCGGACGAATCATCATCATGTCTTCCATCGCAGGTAAGTTTGCGGCTCCCGGATTTGGCCCGTACGCAATGACCAAGCACGCACTAGAAGCAATGGGCAAAGCCATGCGCGCTGAACTAGCCCCACAAGGTATTGACGTCTGCCTCATTAACCCTGCTCCGTACAACACAGGCTTCAACGACCGCATGGCCGACTCTATGTGGGAATGGTTCGACGACTCCGCCGTCAATGCACCAGCAAAAGAGATTCACAAGATGGTCGGACAAATGGTCACCACGAACCAAATGGACCCAGCCGAAGTTGTGCAGCGCCTAGTGGAACTTGTTGAGGCGGAAACAACCACAGAGAACAACTTCGTTCCCGAGGGAATAGTTGAACTATTGGGGCTCTAAACACTGAGGACAGGTAAAATTGCGTCATCAACGACGACAAGATTCTCCTGTATTACAAATTCACCCCCATAGCCGACCCAGAAGCGATTCGGCTATGGCAGCGCAATATCTGTGAATCACTCGGTCTTAAGGGTCGCATCATTATTTCGCGTCACGGCATCAATGGCACCGTCGGTGGTTCCATCCATTCAGTCAAGATGTACCGGCGCCTCACCCGCGAATATGCGCCTTTCAAAGACATCGATTTCAAATGGTCTGAAGGTGGGGCAGATGATTTCCCTCGCTTACAGATCCGAGTACGCGATGAGATTGTTACTTTCGGCGTACCAGACGAAATTCAGGTTGACGAAAATGGTGTCATTGGCGGAGGTCAACATCTCTCCCCCGTCGAAGTCAATGAACTGGTTGCGCAACGTGGTGACGATGTTGTGTTCTTCGATGGACGCAATGAGTTTGAAGCGCGCATTGGTCGCTTCAAGAACGCAGTAGTACCAAACGTGGCGACCACCCCTGAGTTTGTGTCGGAACTTGAGAGCGGCAAATACGACCACTTGAAAGACAAGGCAATCATTTCTTATTGCACCGGCGGAATTCGCTGTGAAGTGCTGTCAGCCATCATGAAGAAACGCGGCTTCAAAGAGGTGTACCAAATTGAAGGTGGCATCGTTCGCTACGGAGAAACCTTTCGCAACGATGGCCTATGGGAAGGGTCGCTCTACGTGTTCGATCGTCGACTCAAGATGGAATTCGCTCAAGATGCAGCAGTCATCGGTGAATGCCAGAACTGCGGCGAACCAGATAACCACTTCCACAACTGCGATGTCTCCACCTGTCGCGTGCGCTTGTTACTGTGCCCTACATGTGAGGCAAAGACAGAGCGCGTGTTATGCCCACTGTGTGCATAAAGAACCATTGATTCTTGGATGAATCAATCTCCATATTGGAGGCGACGCTGGGAATCGAACCCAGGTACAGGGCTTTGCAGGCCCTTGCCTAAACCACTCGGCCACGTCGCCAGTAGCGGTGCGAACACCACGACTCGGTAATGCTATCGGCGCTCTTGCGCTCCCGTCGGGCTAGGCCTTGCGAACGGCGTGGAAAATCGTGCGAGTTCCACTCGAAAGAAGCATCTTAGATTTCACGGTAAAGCGCTCATTCAAGAGGCGTTCAAACTCCTCGAGAGTGAAGTCATCATGGATTCCATCGCGCTTGTTTGTGAGCAATTTGCGCACCATTGGGTCGTCCGCATGAGGCATTTCAATGATGAGTTCTGGAGTGAGGTCACGGAACATATCTAGTTGAGAAGCGAGAGGAACATGAAATGTAATTGCCATGTGGTGAATCACTGCAAGAGCCATCACGATGTCGGGACGACCGCGATCAAAAACTCCTGGACGTTCTTGTCCACGCCAGCCAACACCACCACCAGAGTCGGTGAGATCTACATACAACGGAAGAATTTGTTCGTTCTTCTCTGCTTTCAACGTGTTATACAAACGGTCGACCACAAGTGGGTCAGCATCCATAGCCACGACATAATCAGAGTGGGCAGCCGCGATACGACTAAACACTCCGTCGTTGCAACCAATATCCCACACTTGTTTACGTGGTGCAGATGCCACAGCGTCACGCACAAACTTTTGCTTCTCATCGAGACTTGATTCGATGTAGTGCCCACGCTCTGAATACTCAGACCAAGTGGACTTCTTGTCGCCCAGTGAGATCTTTTTCACGATGCCTTGCAGTTTGCGCAATGTTGCGTCGAGCACCTGAGCATTCATGCCAGCTTTCGCTGCATCGCTCTTCATGTTGTTATCGCTGTCGGCAAAGCGATTCTGTGCAGCTGCGTGCAACACAACGTGAGTCAGACGACCTTTACGCGGGCGACGAATACTTGCTGGCAACAGCTTGCGCATGGTGTCTGGCGATATGCCATTCACTGATCCGCGCAAGAACTGCTGAAACCCCACGCCCAAGTAGCCCTGCATCATCAGTGGATACAAGTACATCTCGCAGAACTGGCGATACCCGTACCACGGGTCACCCTTGCGGCGCTTCTCGAACGAACCAGCGTCAATGAACTGAGGGCGTGATCCGATGAACTGAACGTTGTACGGCGTTGCATCTTTAAGGCCAATACCGTCTGCCAATGTCTCACGAGTGAGCTTCAATTGCAATTGGGCAGCGTCTTTCAGCATGCTGAAAGTCCACTCGTACGGATATGAGATAAATGGAATGAGTGGGTGCGTCATTGCCGTCACCCACGGGTCGTTTAGCCCTACCGACGCTGGCGAGACAAGGTTCGATTCGATGAGTTCCCCAGAAGCCAAAGCGTTCTGAATAGAAGCTTTCTTCCATACCTTTTCAATGTCTTTTGCGCCGATTGCAGTAAAGGCACGGACAACTTCGCCGTTGCCCACAAAAACCCTGCTCAGAGGGTCACGAAAAGAACCTGAATCCTGATGTAGTTGCGACATGGGTCAGTTGTGTGAGGAGTCGTCAGCGTCGTCTTCGTCAACGTCGCTGATCGGCATTGGCTTGCCCGTGATCTTCGCACGCATCATCTTCCAGAAGACTCCGATACCGGCAAGGCCACCGCCAAGAATTGAGACCAACATGCTGCCTGTACCGGCATCTAAGTATGAGAACATGCCTATCAGGGTACCCCAATGGCGTCGTTGAAGGCAGAAACCTCTAAATACCCCCTTTTGAGTCGGGTTTTCGTGGTTAGCATCAAAACGTGCCGAATAAGCCCGAAACCACAGCAATCACTGCCGGAAGAGACTCATCTCGGTCACTTGCGCCCGCGCTGTGGCCAAACACCGTGTGGGAGTCAGAGAGCCTCACCGATGCCACTCGTCGCGCCACAGGGCTGCGCTCCGAGACGTTTTACTCGCGATTCTCAAATCCCACCGTTACTCAATTTGAAGATGCCATCGCAACTCTTGAGGGTGCTGAAAGCGCACTCGCATTCGGCTCTGGCATGGGAGCCCTCTCATCTGTCATCTTGGCGTTCTGTAGCCAGGGATCTCACATCGTTGCGCAGAACAACATTTACGGCGCCACGCTTTCATTCCTGCAGGGCCCATGTCAGCGTCTCGGCATTGAAACAACTTTTGTGGACCCAACTGTTGCGGGTTCATTTGCAGCAGCTGTTCAACCAGGACGCACCATGCTTGTCCTTGCAGAGACCCCCTCAAACCCTCGCCTCTCCGTGACCAACCTTGAAGAACTTGGCGCAATCAACGGACCGTTCACCGTTGTTGATTCCACGCTTTCAACACCACTTGGTCAGCGTCCACTCGACTTTGGCGTAGACATTGTTTTACATTCTGCAACCAAAGGTATTTGCGGCCACAACGATGCATTGCTCGGCGTCATTGTTGGAGAGAAGGATCTCATTGACGCGGTGTGGGCTTATTCAGTTATGCACGGCGCATCACCTTCACCGCATGACGCACTGAACGCTCTTCGTGGGTTACGCACGCTCGGCGTTCGTCTGCAACACCAGAACACATCTGCTCTCACCATTGCACGGTCTCTCGAGAGCCATTCCAAGGTTGTTTCAGTGCAACACCCATTCCTTGAGTCACACGCACAACACGAACTGGCACGGCGACAAATGCGCTTTGGCGGAACAGTGTTTGCCGTAGAACTAGATGGCGACTTCGAAACCTGCGAATCGTTTGTATCAAAACTTCGTATTGCACACATTGCAACGTCGTTCGGTGGCCCAGAAACTTTGGTGTGTCACCCAGCAACAAGTACGCATGTAGGACTCACACCAAGTGAACTTGAATCACTCGGAGTCACCGCTGGTCTATTGCGATTCTCTATTGGGCTCGAAGACTCCGACGATCTCGTCGATGACATCCATCAGGCTCTTGCCGCAATTTAGATTCGCGCTTTAGATTCGTTTCGGCGGACGAGGAATAAAGGAACTTGTGCGTGCTGCGTACTCTGCATATCCCTCGCGACGTTTCATCAGTGAACGTTCCAACATAGGAACACCTGATACCCGCAACAAGAACACAGTCATTACGACTGGACCGATAAAACCGATGACACCAATACCGGTCTCGGCACCCACAATGCCAATGCCCCACCACAACAATGCATCCCCAAAATAGTTCGGGTGACGAGTGAGGCTCCACAGACCTGTCTGCATTACTTTTCCGGCGTTATTCGGATCCTTCTTGAACTGAACCAGTTGCCAATCACCAACAGCTTCAAACGAAAGCCCAACAGCCCACACCATGACACCGATGACGGCAAGTGGCCCGACTCCTGGTGTTGCATCGGAATTTCCAAACATGACGGGCAGCGAGACGACCCACATCAAAACACCCTGCAGACCAAACACAGTGACCAAACTGATCAAACCAAAGCGTGCACCTTTCTTTTTGCGCATCGCTTTGTAACGCCAGTCTTCGCCATGACCAATATTGCGCTTGGCAAGGTAACCACCTAGTCGAAGCCCCCACGACCCCACCATGACTGCAAGCAAAATCTGTCGGGTGCTATCGCCGTCAATTGTGATGGCTAACACCCATGAAGTGATCGCAAAACCGAGACCCCACACGATGTCGACGATTGAAGCATTCTTCAAAATCAAACTCAATAACCAGGTAGCAACCATGATGCACAGAATTGTGATTGCCGCTACCAACATTGCATCTGCCATGGCTTAACTCTTTTCTATTTGTAACTGATTCGCTACTGCTGCATCCATCTCAACCCAACGATTGTCGAGCCATTCGGTGAACGCATCTCCTGCTGGAATAGTAGAACGCTCGTACTCCTGCACTCGCACATGGACTCGCGCCTTGGAATTGCCAAGATGACGCACGATGCCAGAAAAAGTGTCGAGGCCATCAAACCCGCTGTGCCACATCGTGACGACGTTGGCGTGCGGAACTGCATTCAATAATGCCGATGCGCCCGCCGGTTTGGGAGGAATCAAGTAACGCAAACCCTCGAGGCGTGCTGCGCGTTCTGGAGAACGCTCACGCAGTCGTTCGATTGCGCGCGTGCGTTTCTTGCCACTTGCTCGACTGCCTTCGGGGAATATGACGGCAACATCACCAACGCCTAGTCCTGAAGCCATTTGTTCAATACCTTGCAGTTCAGCTGAGATGTTCAAAGACCCGCGGTCAACGAAGTAGTTCGGAAGTCGGTGACCCAAAATGTCGAGACATGGATCCATCTTCAACTCTTTTTTCAACACATAACGTGGGTTGAGATTGCAATGAGTTGCAACCACCCATGCACTCATGATGGAGTCCGCCAAACTTGCATGCCGACACAAGGCAATCACTGGGCCGGTCCCGATCTCTTCAGCACCTTCCACCGTGATTTTTAGACCCACCGTGAACCCAAGTGCCTGCACCATGCTTCGTGTCCACCACTTTTGAAGCTTGTAGTGGGCCTTCACGCTGTGACCCCTTCCAGTGACAACGAAAAACAGCGCAATGGCAATTCCAGAAGTTTCAAGCCATGCCCAGAAGGCACCGAATGCCACGAAGCGCGCCAGGGGCAGTCTCCAGCGGCCACGCACGACATCAACCAGAACGGTCACTACTAGCCACAGCGGGCTTGCAACAGTGAGAACAACTGCCATCAGCAGGACGGCAAGGCCCATGACAGGCCGACGGATCCAAGCAGATTTCATGGGTGAACCCTATTCTCTTACTCCCCAGTAGGCGTGAACCCTTGATTTTTATGGCTTTTAGTTTTACAAATCGTATAAGTTAGACGCTAATGACTGACCTAGCCGCCCCTGCAACCCGCATTTCGTTTCGCGTGAACGGTGCCGAAATGTCAGTGGACAGCGACCACCCACATTTGTTGGCTGCGCTACGCGACGAACTCAATGTCACCTCCGCCAAAGATGGCTGTTCCCCTACGGGTCAGTGCGGTTGCTGCACCATCATGATCGATGGCAAAGCACAAGTCTCGTGTCAGTATTCCGTTGCAAAGGCGCAAGGCAAAGACATTGTCACCCTTGAAGGAATTCCCGATGAAGAACGTCAGAAGTTCTCCGATGCCTTTGCTTCTTGCGGCGGTCTGCAATGCGGTTTTTGTATTCCAGGCATTGTCATGCGTGCAAAATCTCAGATCGACAAGAAAGGTGCAGACCTAAAGCGTGAAGATATGGCGCGTCACCTTGGTGCACATCTGTGTCGTTGCACCGGTTATGTAAAAGTTCTTGACGCCATTGAGTCTGTAGCGAAAGGCACGCCTGTCGATGTCTCGCTTCCGAAAGGTGTTGGTTCTCGCGGCAGTAAATACGAGGCCGCTGAACTCGCCCTTGGAGATCGCGGATATGTGGACGACATTCGTGTGCCAGGCATGTTGCACGCTGCACTTCATCTCACGCAACATACGCGTGCAGATGTTTTGTCTATAGACACCAGCGCAGCACTGGCAGCACCAGGCGTCCACGCCGTGTTTACCGCCGACGATGTGCCCGGTGACATCAGAGTCGGAATCATCTACAAGGACTGGCCAGTCTTCATTGGCGTTGGTGAGCGCACTTCTTACGCAGGAGACGTTCTGGCAATTGTTGTTGCCGATACACGTCGCCAAGCACGAGCTGCTGCAGAGTTAATCAATGTTGCCTACTCCCCGCTTACACCTGTTGTAGACGCTGTTGCAGCAGTCGAGAGTTCAGAGATCGCTGTATGGGGAACAGACTCAAATGTCCTTTCGCGCAGCGAGTACCAACGTGGCGACACCACAAGTGCATTAGCCAACAGCGCCCATGTTGTTACAGAAACGTTCCATACTCAGCGAATTGAACACGCTTTCCTTGAACCCGAATCAACACTCGCAGTACCCAATGCAACGGATGGCACAATGCACGTGTATTCCGGAGGTCAAGGTGTGTGGGACGACCGCGATCAGATTTGTGCCATCTTGAATGTTCCAACCGAAGCCGTCACAGTGGAATTGGTTTCCAATGGTGGCGCGTTCGGCGGAAAAGAAGACATGTCGAACCAAGGACAAACAGCATTGGCCGCATGGCTGATGCAGAAGCCCGTGAAGTGCACACTGTCTCGCGAAGAGAGTTTGTTAATGCACGCCAAACGGCACCCCATTCGTATGGAGTACACAGTTGGTTGCGACGCTTCAGGCAAACTCACTGCTGTGCGCGCGCGCATGATTGGTGACTCTGGTGCATACGCATCTGTTGGTATGAAAGTTCTTGAACGAGCAGCTGGCCATGCCACTGGTCCGTATCACACGCCTTCAGTCGATGTTTCCTCTGTCGCAGTGCGCACCAACAACCCCGTGTGTGGTGCTTTCCGCGGATTCGGTGCAAACCAAGCACAATTTGCTATGGAAGGCTGCCTCGATCGCCTTGCAGAGATGGTGGGAATTTCCGGTTGGGACATTCGTAAACAAAATGTGATTCACCCGGGCGAAGTTTGGGGCCCTGGTCAAATCATGGACGATGGTTGCTTAGGCGCCGAAGAGTGCCTCGACACGATCAAGCCTGCATACGACAAAGCACTCAGCGAAGGCAAAGCTGTCGGACTTGGACTTGGCCTAAAGAACTCTGGCCTTGGCAATGGATTCAGAGAAGTCACTCGTGCGGTTATCCACTTCCGTAACGACGGACTCGTTGAAGTGCGCCATGGATGGACCGAAATGGGACAAGGAGTTCACACCGTTGCCCTTCAGGTTGCAGTAGAAGAACTTGCGATTGATCCAGCATCTATTCGCGTCATCGTTGATACCACACGACAACTTGGATTTGGCCAAACCACCGGCAGCAGAGGAACACTCATGGCTGCAGCAAGTGTGCGCGAAGCATGTTTGAAGGCCAATGAAGGCGGACGGCAAGTCGGGGTGGATTACATGGGTGAATACGTAGTGGATTGGACGCAACATCTTGGCGAACCAGGTGTTGTAAACCCCACCATTCACTCTGCATTTGGTTATGCAGCACAGCTCGTGGTGATGGATAAAGAAACCCAAGCAATCGAAAAAGTTGTTGCAGTTCACGATGTGGGCAAAGCAGTCAATCCCACCTTGTGTGAAGGGCAGATTGAAGGCGCCGTTCACATGGGTCTTGGCTATGCACTCACTGAGGACTTCCCTAGCGATGAAAACGGCTTCCCCACCAATATGACATTGCGTTCTCTCGGCATTATTCGCCCGAAAGACATGCCACCAATCGACGTGATCATGGTTGAATGTCCTCAGCCACGAAGCCCGTATGGCATTAAGGGTGTCGGTGAGATTGGTCTCGTTCCCACAGCACCAGCAGTGGCCGCAGCTCTTCATGCCGCAGACGGAATCTGGCGCACACGATTGCCAATGAAACCAAAAACATCCGATACTGCCGATTAATACTTCCTAGGAGAATCCATGACAAGTCCAGCTGCTCTCTATCTTCAAGATGCTCACCCAATCTCTGAAGGCATGCAGTACGCCAAGTATGCAGAAGAAAAAGGTTTCGAAGCCGTATGGCAAGCCGATAGCCGCCTCGTGCGTGATGCAATTGTTCCTATGTCTGCGTTTGCTGCAGTCACGGACACAATCAAGATTGGTTCTGGTGTAGTTGATTGCTGGACACGTAACCCTGCACGCCTTGCTGCAACGTTTTCCACCCTTGATGATCTTGCTCCAGGCAGAGTGATACTTGGAATTGGCGCGTGGTGGGATCCACTTGCTTCAAAAGTTGGCATTACTCGCAACAAACCACTTCGTGCGATGCGCGAGATCGTGACTGCTGTTCGAGCATTGTTAGCAAACGAGACCGTCACTATGAATGGCGAGTTTGTACAACTTGATGGTGTTGAACTTGATTACGTATATCAAGACCGTCGTCCGAAGGATGTTCCTATTTACCTCGGCGCTACAGGCATGCAAATGATGGAATTAGCCGGAGAGATTTGCGATGGCGTAGTACTCAACTATTTGGTATCACCTGATTACAACAAGAAGGCTCTCGAACACCTTGCCATTGGTGCCGACAAAGCAGGTCGTAATTGGGAAAACATTGACCGCCCACAACTTGTTGTATGCAGTGTTCACGAAGATCGCAAAACCGCACTCGACATGGCTCGTCTGATGGTGACCCAGTATCTCGGCCAGCAGCCACACATCATGAAGGCCTCAGGCGTGCCACAGTCTTTGCTCGACAAGGTCGGCGAAGTACTCACATGGCCAGCCACTCATGAACAAGTTGTTGCTGCATCCAAATTGGTACCTGATGAGATTGTTCAGATGTTGACCGCATCAGGAACACCAGATGATGCACGCGCAAAAGTGCGTGAATACATGAAAGACGGAGCAACCTGCCCCATCTTGTATCCACTGGGTGATGTCACCGCCATGATCGATGCGTTCGCTGGATGGACCGCTTAGCTCAACGCATACGCTAGAGATGTGACCAACTCGCCTCTCGCCCATCGATTGGAAGGCTTTGGAGCCTCCATCTTCGCTGAGATGACTGCGCTCGCAGTGCAAACCGGCGCCATAAACCTGGGGCAAGGATTCCCGGATTACGACGGTCCTCCCGAGGTACTACATACTGCTCAAGAACAAATTGCACTGGGAAATAATCAGTATCCACCTGGCATTGGTGTCGCCGACCTACGACACGCAGTGAGTGAACACCAAAAACGATTCTGGGGACTTGAGTACGACCCCAACACTGAAATTCTTATTACCGTCGGCGCAAGTGAGGCCATTGCCGCATCGTTGTTAGGGCTTCTCAACGACGGAGACGAAGTCGTGGTCTTTGAACCGCTCTTCGATACCTATGCAGGACTCACATCACTTGGTGGCGCAGTGCTTAGACCCGTCACTCTTCGCCCGCAGCATGATGGTCGATACACATTTGATGAAACAGAACTAGCGCAAGCATTTTCAGGCAAGACGCGAGTCATTCTTCTCAACTCACCGCACAACCCAACGGGCACAGTCTTCACCACTGAAGAATTGAACATCATTGCGCGGCACGCAATTGAACGCGACCTCATTGTTATTTCGGACGAAGTGTATGAACATCTTGTGTTTGACAACGCAGTTCATGTCCCCATAGCAACTCTTCCCGGTATGCATGAACGCACCATCACCATCTCTTCAGGTGGCAAATCGTTCAATGTGACGGGATGGAAAATTGGTTGGGCCTGTGCACCAGTACGCCTTGTTAACGCGGTTCGAATGGCGAAGCAGTTGTTTACATTTGCCGGTGGAACACCTTTCCAAGTTGCCATTGCCGTTGGACTGCGCCTCCCCGACGAGTATTTTTCGACACTTGCTGCAGATCTACAAGAGAAGCGAGACATACTCACGAACGCTTTGACTACTGCAGGCCTTGCGCCAATCAAGCCAGAGGGCACATATTTCATCACTGCAGACATCAGCAGCAGGTGGTCACACCTGAATAGCCTCGAGTTTTGTCAACAGCTACCGCATGCTTGTGGAGTGGTGGCTATTCCAGCTTCGGTGCTTTACCATCCAACACATGCTGCAGAAGGAACACATCTTGTGCGTTTCGCGTTTTGCAAACAACTGTCCACAATTCATGAAGCGTCAGAACGACTGGTGAATTGGAAATGAAAATCGCAGTTATTCAGTACGACATCGCCTGGGCAGACAGACAAGCCAACTTCAATGCCCTTCGACCAATCATCACTGAAGCGGTGCACAACGGAGCACGTCTGATTGTTCTTCCCGAAATGTTCTCAACCGGATTCGTTGTCGACCGTGACGACATTGGAGAGCCCGTCGGTGGACCAAGTAGCGCGTTTTTATCAACGATGGCCCAAGAGTTGAACGTGTATATCGGTGGCAGTTGCCCCGAGGTTGCACCAGACGATCTTCGCCCGTTTAACACTTTCGTCGTTGCCTCTCCCGATGGCTCACAGCATCGTTATTCAAAAATCCACCCCTTCACCTATGGGGGCGAAGACAAACATTTTCGCGCCGGACAAGAACACGTCACTATCGATATCGACGGACTTCGCACATCCTTGTTCGTGTGTTACGACCTTCGATTCGCCGATGAATTCTGGGCGTGCGCACACGACACAGACATCTACCTAGTACCTGCAAACTGGCCAACTGCTCGTCGCGAACACTGGATGGCCCTCTTGCGTGCTCGCGCGATCGAGAACCAGGCATATGTGGTGGGCTGCAATCGCGTAGGAGACGGCGGCGGCCTCAACTATTCAGGCGACAGTCTCGTTATTGATCCACTCGGAACAATTCTTGCTCAGGGCCAATCTGAAGCATGCATTCTCTATGCAGAGATAGAACCCGCTTTTGTCTCAGATGTTCGGACAAAGTATCCGTTTCTGCAAGACCGCCGTTAGTTCATCTCGTACTATCTATAGGTGCCTAAAACTATGAAGCCATTCTCTATACGAGCATTAGTTTCTTCAATCGGACTGATCATCGGTCTCGCTGGGATGGCGTTCCTGCTTCGCACCATGTGGACACACAGAGACGAGATGAAAGATTCCTTCTCTCATCTCACATTGTCATCTCTAGTTGGGGCCGTGTTCTTTGCGTTCATGTCAATGAGTTACCTCGGCTGGATGTGGGGCCGCTTGCTGCTACGACGTGGATACAAGGTGCCGCGAGCGCAATTGGTGTCTTGGTATTACACGGGCCAATTGGGAAAGTATGTGCCTGGTGGGGTTTGGGCGGTAGTTGGCCGCGCAGAGATGGCCGTTCGCGGAGGTGTCCCCCGTGCAGATGCGTACTCGGTCACTGGCCTCTCAATGTTCACCACCTACAGCGCAGCTGCACTCTGTGCTGCACTTGGGTCTCTGTTGTCGTGGGAACGGCCCATAATTGGCGCAGCACTTCTACTGGCGCTTCTATTCGGACTATCTGTGTACGCAATCGCGCCACTGCGACAACGTCTCGTGGGTTTATTACGCAAAGTCACCTCAGGCACCAACGAACTCACCGCCCCAAAAGACATGCTTGCCTTGACCATCGTTCAAGTGCCCGCATGGATCATGATTTCACTATCAACAACAATCACTGCACACGCTTTTGGCGCAGAGGTTGGAGTTCTTCATATGTTCTTTGTGAGCTCGTTGTCGTGGCTCATCGGTTTTCTCGTCATCGGAGCACCCGGCGGTCTCGGCGTGCGCGAATCGATCTTCACCGGGCTCTTGTCGGCAACCGTTGGCACATCAACTGCGCTTTCGTTAGCAGTTGCTAGCCGAATGATTTTTGTGAGCGTGGATTTTCTCGGCGCACTGATCTTCAACTTGATTGCTAGGAAGTTGAAGCCAACTGTTAGCGAAGCACCGACGCAATGATGCGGAAATTCTCTTCCGACTGATTAATCACCGCAGGAAGCGCCGCCTTGAACTGCTTCTCAAGAACATCGTGAAGATCTAGCGCACCTTTAACCATGCTGACCACGCGTGATGTGTCAGATAGAGCCATTGCATCTAATCCATATTCAGTTGCACCGAATAAGTCGAGCACCTCGCGATATTTATGACTCCACCCAAGCACAATCGTCGGCGTCGCAGTTGCGAGGCCGGAGATCATCGCATGGAAACGAGATGTGACCAGCACGCGCGCATCGGCAACGAGTCGCCGCAATTCAGCCGAATACAAGTCTTCACTAATGCCAATCACCTCGGCATCGCCTTTTAGACGGGCAATAATTTCGTCACAGACAGGGCCATCATTCATTCGGCCTTCAGGCTTGCCAACGCGTAGTGAATGTGGCGCCACCACAACAGTGCGCCCAGTCGAACCGCGAATCTCTTCAATCAGTTTGACCATAGCGTTCACGTAGTCGCCGCCCTGCTTCTGATACAGCCCTTTGACCACAGAACTAGGCATAACTAAAACGTATTGATTTCTACAATGCGCAATTCTTTCTTCAATAGAAGCAGGAAGTGCGTTGGCAGTTGGCAACGTGAATGCCAAATCAGCCACGTCATGCACATTCTTCAATCGCAATTCGTCGAGATGTTCACGGGTTCCTGCACCCCTGGCACAAATTGCTGCAAGTTGCGGCAAAATCAATTTCGCCAGTGTTTTATTCGGCTGTGTACGAAATGGTCCCATGGCCTGCGCAGCCTTTACTGTGGGCGTTCCCAGAAGGAGCGGAACTGCAGTCATTAATGCGTTGTACACCGTGATTGGAATACCACGACCATCGACAAATGAAATGCCAGCAACATCAATGACGCAATCAGAATCAAGAATTGCCCTACAACCACGAGAACGAATCCATCCACGAGGGACACGAAGCACACGCGAGATAGCCCCAAGTAAAGCAAGTGGAAATTCCACGCAGGCAAGCCGTAATGGCTCGAGACCGAGCACATTCACATCAGGCATTTCTCGGGTCTTTGTCACATCATCTTTGGGATAAGTGGTCAGAAGCGTGAATTGAGCCGGCCCCACGTACTCGTGTAGATGCTCAACTACAGACTCCGCCATGGCAGCAGCACCCTTGTTAGCCGACAATGCGGCACCAACAATGACAATTTTCTTTGCAGACATGGCTACAAAATCACACGGGTGGAATAGAAACTGGACTCTTTGTTGCGCGTACTACAAGATCTGCCAACAAACCAACAGTGATCACCTGAAGAGAGGCAAAGAACAACAGCAACGTATTGGCGGCAAGTTTGAAATCGCGACCAGCCCAGTCAATACCAAGTTTTACTGTGCCGACACCAAGAAGCAATAAGCCCAAAGGCAAGAACACCTTGAGCGGATTGTATGAAAGGGTCATGCGCACTACTTGCAGTACATAACGGCGAGTATCGCTTAGCCAATGAAACTTGGAACGTCCCGCGCGAGGGAAATACTCGATAGGGAAAAAACCAACTGAATAACCATTACCGAGGAACGACATCGTGAGTGTTGTGACACAGGAGAAACCTTTGGGAAGGTGATGCACATATTGCATGGCCACATCGCGGCGAAAAGCCCGAAGCCCGGAGTTGAGATCTTTGATATCAGTTTCCGACAAGTAGCTAGCCAATTTGCGAATCAGCCACTTGGCAGGGGTACGTAAAATCTTGTGGGTTCCCTCTTCGGTTTGACGCCAACCAACAATGTGATCGAAGCCTTCCATCGAATCAACTAGCTCTGGAATGAGATCATTTGGATACGTCATATCAACGTCGGTCCACACAACGACTCTGCCACGCGCCGCTGTTGTACCTGTGCGCCGTGCAGCACCACTTCCCTGGTTCACCCGGTGAGTGATCAAACGAATGTTGGGAATCGCAGCAAGCTCTTGCTCAGACCCATCATTGGATCCATCGTCCACAACAATCAACTCGTAGGAATATTTCGACGCATCAAGCGCGACTCGAATTCGTTCGATCTCAGTTTTTAGATGCCCCTTCTCATTGAAGATGGGCAACACCACACTGATGTCATATTCAGACTCGCTTGTCATTCTTATTCCTAGGTGTTCAAAAGGTTCAACAGTGAGTTGAACCCACTCGTCTAAACAATACTCGCTGGAACCCCGGCTCTTCAGCGACGATCTCCCAAGATCCTTCAATTGGGGGCCGCTCACGCCATCCGTAAATACATGAATAAGAGGCGTCAATCACAGCATCAGGTGTTGAGGCATCAAAATAAGTTAAGCGAACAGGGTGCAATTTGTATCGCAGGAAGTAGTACAACGCATCGTTAGAAATACCCTTATCAAAACCGATCTCCTCAACGCCAGGCATCAATGCAACTTCACGCGATGAACCAGCTGCCTCCAGATAATCGCCGCGCGGCAACAGAGAATCTTGCGCAGAAGTAATGGAGCCGGCAGCGAGCAACAGTGCCAAAAGGGCAAGTGCCCACGATGCTCGCTTCAGATACACCACATACAGAACCGCAGAGACAAGAGAAAAAGCAATCGTGAACGAGACAAAACCAGGCGATACCAGTTTGCTCATCGCATCAATACCAACGGTATTGGGAAACACCAAAGTGTTGCGTTGATATCCATCTTTCACGCGGTCCAACCCATCAATGATTTGATAAGCAAAACAGATGCCGATGAATGCCGCCACAGATACAGGCCACACTCGCAAAACAAATCGATGAGCCTTGTACAGCGCCACAATGCCCACTAACCAGAGCGCAGGAACCATCACCTCCACGTAGCGACCATAAATGAGGTGGTCAGCGCGTCGTCCGTACAGCAACTGCAACCCACCTGTGAAGAGAATGGAAATCGTGCCGAGCAAGATGGCAATCATGGCAATGGTCTGTGGGTTGCGAGACTTTTTCTCCGTTGAAGGAGCAAGAATGTTTGCGACCATAAACATGAGCGCGATACCAACCAGACCAGCCGATGTTGCCAATAGGTACCAGGTTTGACCAGCCGTAGTGCGAACTAGTGCCGTCCATAACTCCGGCTTGAACAGACGCAATAGCAAACGGTTCTCTTGGTCATATGAGGTTGTATACACGAGTGTCTTAACGAACGTGTTGAGACTGTACGAAACAAAGTAGGCAACAAAAACCAACGCACCGCTAATACCTAGCACCGCTCGCGAACACTGCTTCGTGAAAAACCACCAACCGAAAAGCAAGAACGTGATGGGAATAAACAAGGTGAATCGTCCATGTAAGACGGGCAAGATTCCAACAAGAACCCCGATTGCCATCATGAGGCGAACATTCATTGATTCGGCAACACGAGCAAGCAACAACACCCACACCAGGGCCATCAAACGTGCTGCAGTCTCGGGCCACGCATATGCCGAACTAACGACTGTCCCTGGAGCCACATACACCAGACACGAACCGATGACTGCGACATATGTGGGCAACTGAAAAATGCGCCGTGCCAAAACATAGATGAGGCCGGCAACAGCTACGGCACTTGCAAAGTTAAAAAAGAGAGCGAATCGATATGCGCCACTAATGCCACCAAGCAAGGCGGCACCGATTGCAGTGACTACCCCATACCCCACCGGATAGAAACTTCCCGTTGGCACGACAGCTTCGTGGTGACCCAGAAAAATTTGACCATTCAGCAAGAAGCCGAATTCATCGGGATGAACCGTTGGTCCTTTCATCCGCCATGCGATAGTGGCCATAAAGAGTCCAACAATCAATGCCGCCACCACCGAAATGAGAGCTTGCGGTCGCCGTGCCTCTACCTTCGGGCCATCAGCGATCATGGTCGCGATTCGGGAGAACACTTCTACATAGTAGTCGTGCTGAATTTTCTCAGTGGGCTATTGCATGGCAATAACGCCATTGGGCACCCAATTGCCGTGTGCGCCATACGGCACTCGTTGAGGCAAATACACCTCTGCGACTGGTGATGAAGAAAAATCTTGAGCATCAATGATGACCAACCGAGACACCCCAGATTGCGTGTCGTGGACGATGGTCATCACATAACCGTCATCTTCGGCGACTGCATTTTCCCGAGCTGCAAAAACTGGTTCTCCACCGCGTGTAGTTGGTCCGAGATGATGCTCCCAACACTCACCTGTGTGAAGGTCGTACTTCCATAATGACGAGCCATACACAGGTTCTTCGGAATCTCCTTCACCAGCAAGCGACATGAGATATGCATACTGCGCTTTTTGGCCAACATATGCATCGTTCACGCGACCAAAATCTCCGGGGCGATCATCAACCATTTCCTCTGACACTTTGCCCGTGATCGGATTGATTGTCCATCGATACAGTCGTCCAACTTCTGCATAGTCATCAGAACTAGAACCAAATGCTTCGTTTTGCCGAGACACGTGGAGCACGATGTTGTCACCATCGTCATACGCGTTAACTGGATGAAATACATAGCACGGATCGATATCAAACCAACGCGTGTCGGAACCTCGTCCACTTCTGGGCATCACACCCAATCTGGCCCCAGCGTTACGATCAAACTTGAACGGAAATCCGGTTGACAACTGGCCAAGATCAAATAGAACAGGCAAGTCCATAAACACAATGTTGTTACGCGTGACATTAAAGTCATGCATCATCACCATGTTTGGGACATCGATGGGGTCTAACTGCTTCAGTTCCCCATCGGCACCAATACGGATGTAGTGAACGTATGGCGGTTCAAAAGAGAAATAACTAAAGGCCAGCAACTCACCAGTATCTGGACACACCTTCGGGTGAGCAGTCATTGAACACGTAAGAGCACCGCCATAGTTTTCATAACCCATTGTTTCAAGCGAACTATTGATCTTCCATGGCCAATGACCTTCTTCGAGAGCGAGAAGTGAACCATTGTGTGGAACCACGTGCGTGTTACCTGTTCCCCGCCCCAACTCGGGTCCGCGTTCGAATGCGGTTCCGCGAACCTTGGCAACACTTGGCGTCTCTATGTAACGATTTCGATACCACTCGGCACGACCGTCTCGCAATCGCACACCGTGCAACATGCCGTCACCATAAAACCAATGCGGCGATGAACCAGATGCAGGGTTTGGGCCGGTGCGGACAAATAGCCCATCGAGTTCACGTGGTATCTGACCGATGACCCGTAACTCGGTGCTATGAATTTCTTGCTGCATTGGCTCCCAGTTACCTTGCAGGTGCCAAGGACGAGATGCTGTATCGGAGGTGGCGTCAATAGTGCTCATACACGCAGACTAATTCAGCACGAAGTGCCTCTGTAACAGTGGCGCTACTCCACGGGTCGTTTACAAATAACCAGGCCCAAGATTCTTGTTCTGTTCCATCTCGCCTAACGCCGCCAGGGCCTCGCCAAGCGGTACATGCACGGACTGGATACGCGACAGTTCTGCCCCACTATTCAGTCCAGACTCAACGACCCATTCACTATGGGCTGCAACCACACCGTGGAACAAGCGACGAATATCACGAGCGTTGCCAAAACCCTCTTCACGCCCCCAAGACGACAACACAACTTTCAGTGCATCAACTGCAAGTTCATCCAGTGTGTAGTCATGTTCAGCGGCCATCTCCACGAAGATCTGCACAAGTTCGTCATCTGAGAAATCAGGGAAGTCAAGTGTGTAGTCAAAACGACTAGCGATACCCGGATTCATCTTCAAGAAATCATCCATCTCGGCGGGATACCCCGCTACCACTACCACCAAGTCACCGCGATTGTTTTCCATGTATGTGAGAACAGTCTCCATCACTTCGTGGCCATAATCGTTTGCGTGAGGACGATTGAGCGCATATGCCTCATCGATGAACAAAACGCCACCCTTGGCAGAATCAAGAACTTCTTTCGTTTTGAGAGCTGTTTGCCCGACATAACCTCCAACTAATCCCGAACGATCAACCTCTACAAGATGACCACGCGACAAAAGACCCAGCTCGTGGTACAAACGTCCAACGTGACGCGCCACAGTTGTCTTTCCCGTTCCTGGGTTACCTTTGAAAACCAGGTGTGGTGA
>Ga0208852_1000127_pt1 | contig 19599 bp, 10 predicted proteins | sample LakMenEpi18Jun09_FD_150711 | JGI IMG/M metagenome (GOLD analysis project Ga0208852, IMG submission 150711) | Freshwater microbial communities from Lake Mendota, WI - 18JUN2009 deep hole epilimnion ns (SPAdes) | ecosystem: Environmental > Aquatic > Freshwater > Lake > Epilimnion/Euphotic zone ...
TTTTATAATCATAAGATAGCGGATACTACCTTACTTCCCTCCTTCTCTGTAGCCAAGTCCTATGTAAGTACTATGATAGCTATAGCTCTCGAGGAAGGTAAGATAAAAAGTCTGAATGAGCCTATTACGAATTATTTGCCAGAATTAAAGAAGCGGGATAGTCGATTTTCAAATATCACTATACAGCATGTCTTGGATATGCGCAGTGGTATAAAAAGTTCGGAGAATTATTTTAATCCGATGAGTGATGTTTTACGTCTCGGGTTTGGAAAAAATATCAATAAAAAATCGCTTCGCATTTCTATTGAAAAAGAGCCGAACCAATTTTTTGAATACAAAAGCATCAATACCCAGCTGCTGGGTATGATTGTGGAACGCTCTACGGGTATGAAATTGCAAGATTATTTTGTAGAGAAAATTCAAAAACCATTGCAGTTCGAGCATCCGAGCACATGGATCTATGATGATGCAAAACATAAGACTCTCCGAGCTTTTTGCTGTATGAATTTGACAGCAAAGGACTATGCTAAATTTGGCAGGTTGATACTGAATAAAGGGAAGTGGCAAGGTAAGCAGATAGTGAGTGAAAAATGGGTCGAGAGCATTTTAAGCATTGAAAACAGAAAGGCGACAGATGGGTATAAGAACCAATGGTGGAGCAATATCAGTCAAAAGATATTTAATGATAGTATCGCTATGCAAAAATATGTACTTAATAATCCTGCTGTATATGGTGTTGAAAAGATATCTTTGGAAAAGGTTTTAATAAATTATAAAATTTCCAAACCGTCTGATAAGATTGAAAATGGAAAGAAATCATGGCTAGTTTCTTATTACAATGATGGAATCCATGCCCAAGGTCTCATAGGGCAATATATATACATTTCACCTGAAAAAAATAGCATAGTCGTCATCCTTTCCAATACGCTCAATCCAAACCTACCTCTAAAAAGTGGAGGCTTGAGTAGAATAGAAAAACTTCTTGAATCCGAATTATGATTATTAAAGAAATAATCGATATTCTAGAACAGTGGGCTCCATTGTCCTATCAGGAGTCCTATGACAATGGGGGTTTGTTGGTAGGCAATCCTATTGCAGAAGTCTCTTCGGCTTTGATTACATTGGACTGCACGGAAGAAGTTATCCAAGAGGCTATCGATATGAAATGCCAGCTAGTGATAGCGCACCATCCTATTATTTTTTCTGGATTGAAGAAATTGACTGGGAAAAATTATGTAGAGCGGACCATTATCAAGGCTATAAAAAATGATATAGCCATCTATGCTATTCATACCAATCTGGATAATGTGTCTAGTGGAGTCAATCACATGATGGCAGAAAAATTGGGCTTGAAGAATGGTCGAGTCCTGAGCCCTAAAAAGAATATTCTTAGGAAATTAGTCACATACATTCCTACAGATCATTATGAGGCAGTGCGTATGGCTATATTTGAAGCTGGAGCAGGGCATATTGGAAATTATAGCCACTGTGGTTTTTCTGTTCTAGGTTCAGGTAGCTTTAAGGGAAATGAACATTCTAATCCTAGTTTAGGTAAGGCGAATGAACTTATGAATGTTGAAGAACAACGATTTGAGACTATTTTTCCTGATTATCTAGAAGCCAAGGTAATCCGAAGCCTCAAGGAAAGTCATCCGTATGAAGAAGTCGCATATGATATCTATACTATTGAAAATGAGCATACTCAGGTAGGTTCTGGACTCATAGGAGAGTTAGAGAATGAAATGGAATTAGCCGATTTTCTAAATCTAGTCAAGAGCCAATTCAATATAAAGACATTGAAATACACGCATGTGAATCGAAAAGTTCGAAAAATAGCCCTCTGTGGAGGTTCTGGGAGCTTTCTGCGTTTTCAAGCATCATCATCAGGAGCAGATGCATACCTTAGTTCCGATTTCAAATACCACGAATGGTTTGATGCTGAGGGACATTTAAGCTATATTGACTTAGGACATTATGAGTCTGAGCAGTTTACTAAGGAACTAATTTTTAACTATTTGAGAAAAAAAGCACTATCTTTGCAGTCCCAAATTTCTAAGGTCAATACAAACCCGGTAAATTATTTATAAATATGTGTGCAAAAGCTACAGCTAGTAAAATGAATGAAGCAAGTGTAGAGGATAAGTTAGAAGCGCTTTACTCTCTTCAGATAATTGATTCTCAGATAGATAAAATCAATTTTATCAAAGGTGAACTCCCTATGGAGGTCCAAGATATGGAAGATGAAATGGCTGGTCTGATGACTAGAAAAGGCAATCTAGATGCCGAGTTGGCTGAGGTAGAAGATGGAATCGCTGATAGACAGAGAATCAAAGAAGAAACCAAGCTCTTAATTCAAAAGTTAGAGAAGCAGCAGAATTCGGTCAAAAACAACAGAGAATTTGAATCAATAAGTAAAGAAATAGAACTAGCCAAGCTAGAGATAGAGCTTTGTGAAAAGAAATTGAAAGATTTTACAGAGAAGAAAACATCCTTCAAATCAAGATGCGATGAAGTGGATAGCGCCATAGCAGGAAAAGAAGATGAACTGAAGATAAAGCAGGAAGAGCTCAAAGTGATTGAGAGTGAAACGGATACTGAACTTGCTAAATTGAAAAAAGAAAGCGAAGCGGCAAAGTCATTGGTAGACGAAAGACTTCTCTCAGGGTACAATAGAATCAGAAAGACCTATAGAAATGGATTAGCTATAGTTACTATAGACAGAGATTCTTGTGGTGGATGTTATGCTAAAATTCCTCCCCAGAAGCAGCTTGAAATCAAACAAAGAAAAAAAGTTTTGGTTTGCGAGAACTGCGGAAGAATTTTCGTATATTCTAAAGAGAAAGAAATTGAAGATCTCAATAAGCCAGTAGAAGAGGCTCCAAAAGTAACTCGTTCTAGATCTAAGAGAGCTAGACAGGACTAGGTTCTAGTCTAAAGGTTAAAGTATAAAGTTTAAAGCGGGCTTTGCTTATTAAAAATTAGTTTTTGAACTAATTATTTTTTTATTTTGTATGACTTGCAACTTTAAACTTTTCACTTTAAACTAAACAAATGCCTTTATTATACGAAAATAAATCCGATACTGAAATTCAGCTAATGAAAGACTGGGCTGAAGTGAGGCAATATGTTGAAAAGCATTTTGAAAATAAACCAGATATTCAAGTTTGTTTGTTTCTCATAGGAGTGAATGAATTTGGTCAAATAAGAGAATTTGAAAAGGAAGAGAAGCAAGACCTCATGCATGTAGGCATGTGTACACTGTTATTAGGCGAATACTATGAATATGATTATACCGATGCAGATGGCTGGCCTCACTTTAAGGAAATGAAACCTATGGAGGCTATGTTTATCAAAATTCAAGAAACTTTCTTAAAGCATAAAATAGTCCAATATTTTAAAGAGAAGGTATATTAGTTAGGCACCACCAATCTCAACTTACTAGGCAAAACTTTAATCGTCAAGTTTTCTCGCTTCGATTTTTTAGGGTCGCCGTCGACTTGGTAGCCCATTTTCTTGTTCTTAAAATTGATAATGGTGATTTCTTTGGTGCTGAAAAATTCTAGGGCTGAGCTCCACTGAGGTTTTTTGATTAAAATACAAAAGCTTGCCCACGGGAGTCTCCAGAAGGCCACACTTTTGAGATAGACGACATCGAGTTCGCCATCGAAGGCGCTGGCCCATGGCAGCAGTCCTATATTGTATCCGTATAGATTTGAATTGAAGATATTGAACAGATAAGTGGAGACTTCATATTCTTTTTCATCTAATTTATACTTGATAATTTTTGCTTTGAGTTTGAAGACTCTTCGAATCGTCAAAAAAGCATAAACGAAAAGAGATCGTTTCTTTTTAATCTTAAAATCCTTGGCCACTTTAGCATCCAGCCCCATTCCGAAATTGCTAAAGAAATATTGGTCATTGATTTGTGCTACATCAATCGCTTTAGTATTAGCTGTATTGATAGCATCGAAGGCTCCGCGGATATCTCGAGGAGTATAGCCTACATGGGTTGCTATCCCATTTCCACTGCCTACGGGTATTATGGCTATAGGAATATTTCTATCTATCAGTCGCTGACCTAGTTCTAATAAAGTACCATCTCCGCCTACGGAGACAATTATATCCCAGTTTTCATTCAGCTTGGCTTCATATAACTCTTCGGTCATCTGCGCATCGATAAAAAGCAGACTAGAGTCGTACTTGTCTGTATCGAGAAACATATCGATACATTTCGGAATATTGTATTGAGATACTGTTCCTGAGAGATTGTTGACTATAAAAAGGATTTTTTTCTTAGGTGTTACCACGAATGCACGAATTTAGTTTTTGTATTATTTAGGTATTAAGAATTTAAATTTCAAAATTAAACATTTCAATAAGCCTTCAAACTTATATCTAAACTCTTATACGAATAAGTTAAGCTGCCTACAGAAACATAATCCACGCCAGTCTCAGCATAGTTTTTAATTGTATCCAAGGTTATACCTCCGCTTGCTTCTAATGGAATTTTCCTAGCTACAAAGTCCACCGCTTCTTTACATTTCTCAACAGAAAAATTGTCAAGCATGATTCGATAAACTCCACCAGCATCCAAAACTTGTTTCACTTCATCTAATGAACGTGTTTCAACCTCGATAGGAAGTTGGATACCTAGTTTCTGGGTATATTCTTTTGCTCGGTGAATCGCAGGAGCTATGCCGCCACAATAGTCCACATGATTGTCTTTAAGCATGATCATATCATAGAGCCCAAATCTATGGTTGACTCCGCCACCGATTTTTACTGCCAATTTTTCAAAATATCTAAAGTTAGGAGTGGTTTTTCGAGTATCTAAAATTTTGCAATTTGTATGCGAAATCAAATCTACAAACTGCCGTGTCTTAGTAGCGATACCGCTCATGCGCTGCATAGTATTGAGTACAAGTCGCTCTGCCAATAATATGGAGGTAGCACTGCCAGCTATGGTAAGGCCAATATCTCCATGCTTTACTTTATCTCCATCTTTTAATAGTATATGAACTTGGAGGTCTTTATCTACTTCAGAAAAAATTTCCTTTGCTATAGATAGTCCAGCGATGATGCCTTCATCCTTGATGATAAGTTTAGCTTTTTTCTGCTCCAAAGGATTTAGACAGCTAAGAGCACTGTGATTTCCTCTAGGAATCTTGCCATCAGGATCTAGGGTGTCTTCTAATAGAGCTCTCTGTATAAATTCTTTTATCATATCATTAAGGTAGGGTAACAAATTTAGCCCAAATTTCAAGAAAATGTCTGCCTTTTATAAAGTAAACACTCACAGTGGGCAGTGGTTGGCAGTCGCAGTAGGTAGTTTTTCCAGTGTATTCTGAGAGAAGTAAACAGTAACAGTAGACAGTTTTTTCAGTAGGAAGTGTATAGTAAAAAAACTAAACTCTCAACCTCTAACCCCGCTTAACTATATATATAAGGCCTTATTTCTTCTTAATTTTAATCGTTTTGATTCGAATATTCTTCAGAGGTCTATCTTTTTTATTAGTAGCTACTGCGCAGATTTTATCTACTACTTCCATCCCTGAAATGACCTCTCCGTATACAGTATAGCGCATATCGAGATGAGGAATGCCTCCAATAGTTCTATATAGTTTTTCATGATCGGCGGGTTGCGTGTATTTATTTCTAGAGAATGCCTTATTCATAATAGAGTCATTGGCTATCTTCCCTTGAACGATATAAAACTGGCAAGCCGATGAAGCCATATCTGGTCTATCATCTCTCGCTTGGGCAAAAGCTCCCCGTTTGTGATAGTAGGATGTAATGAACTCAGCAGGAATTGTATATCCTAGATCGCTGTCTCCAAGTGTGAATGTATCTGCGCAATTTTTAGAGATTGGATCACCCCCTTGTGCTACAAATCCTTTTATAACTCTATGAAAAAGTACACTGTTATAAAATTTTTCATTACACAGTTTGATAAAATTGTCGCGATGCTTAGGTGTGGAATCATAGAGCATCACCTTTATGTTCCCTTCCGTCGTTTTGATTTTAGCAATATACGTTTGTGCCTTAATTGGGACGCTATAGAATAGAATAAGTAACAGAGCTAACCAGCGCATAGTAAATTATTTGATAATTATAAGACCGCCAATGCCACTTCATAGTTCGGCTCCTGCGCTATTTCAGAAACTAATTCGCTATGTAATACTTGATTGTTTTCATCTAGAACTACAATAGCTCTTGCGTGAAGACCTTCAAACTTTCCATCTGTAATTTCTACTCCATAACTCTTCCCGAAACTCCCATTTTTATAATCTGAAAGCATGACGACATTGGAGATTCCTTCTGCACCACAAAATCGTTTTTGAGCGAAAGGTAAATCTCTTGAAATACAGAGCACTGCGGTATCTGAAAGCACAGCAGCTTTTTCATTAAACTTGCGAACTGAAGTAGCACATACTCCTGTGTCTACACTAGGAAATATATTTAAAATTTTCTTTTTCCCAGCGAAGTTTTCCAAACTGATAGAAGACATATCTTCTGCTGTCAATAAAAAATGAGGAGCAGCGCTCCCTGATGATGGAATATTTCCTGAGGTATTAATAGCGTTACCGCCAAGTGTTATTTGTGCCATGATGATTTGGGTTAATGTATAAATAAATATGAATAATCTTTACTCTCAAATATCTAGTATTTGTTGCAAATAAGTGTATTTATTTACGAACTGATTGAATGCTACTGATTGGAAATGGTGTCAAATGTAGCAGGCTGACTAAACCTTCCATCCTTTGAGTTGCATAACTTTTTTGCATTTCGGACAAAAGTCTTTTTCATAATTTAGTGGATTGCCTCCTGAAGCATCGCGCATATAGCAGGTAGTATCAGGGCAGTGAGGCAGGCCTTGGGTGTGACCTAGTTCGTGGATAGAAACTTTGTATAGCTGCTCCGATAGTTTATTCTTATCTAGTCGATACGTAGAGACTACACAGACATTGCCAGGACTGTGCGCTAGGCCCATGATTCCCCAGTCCTTGATGAGTTTTTTGGTGGTACTTATGTCTTGACGGCTAAGTGCTATGACCACCGTATCAGGACCATATTTATACCTAAGAAATTTTAGTATACTATCTGCACGGTATCGATCTCTAGGTTTGTAGTAGGATGTGGGGAAATGCGGAATAGTTTTCAATAGTTGACAACCGTAATGATTTTTTGATAAAGCTTTCAGATTCTGCTTGGCTAGCTTAGTATCAAAATCGCCAAGGGGTTGTATCAATATTGCTTTTGGTTTAGAGAGTATATATTGAACACTTCTAACGGGGTCTTTTTTTAAATGGAAAAACGATAATATGAAGATGACTGCAATGAGGATTATAAAAGCTAATGTAGGCTTCATAGAAATTATAAACTTTTATACATTATATAATTAGGATTAGAATGGCTCTTCGATATTTTAAAATCTCTTTCGTCAATAATTTTGAAATCATTCTTCTGATAAAATTTAATAGCGCGTTGATTCTCTGTCCAAGTGTAAAGCCATATTCCCCGTTGATTATGTTGTTTGACTATTTCTAAATTAAAGTTGAAGAGCATCTGCCCTAGCTTTTTGTCTAAATACTTCTCATCAATATAAATCCTATCTAATTTGGCTAAAGGCTTCTCTATTATACTTGGATATTCAGTATTTATGCTAATTTTGGAGTAGCCTACTATTTCATTCTGATAATGAAGGAAATAAAAAAAATTATTTATATCATTTAATTCCTTTCTCAGTAATTTTACAGAATATTTATAATGAATGTAAATATCTATGTCTTTTTTCGAAGCACTTTTGCCATGAGAAGAAACAAATGTTGATTTAGAAAGGACACTTAATCTTTCTAGATCTAGAGGAGTAATTGGATGAATTTTTATCATTATGGCAATTATTTGATTTGAAAAGGGTGTAATTTTTATCCTACTAGATAACTTATTTTTTAGTTAGACTATTCTTAACGTTTAAAATTTAACAATATGACAAAACAACATTTTTTTAAATTAAAGAATCTAGTTTTTTTCCTAGGGCTACTATTCATAGGAAATTCAGCTGCTTTAGGGCAGGTGTGTCCCATGTTGGGTGACACCACTGTCTGTGAAAATGAGATAGTGCCATACTCTACCAGTCTATCAGGAGCGGGATATACCTACCAATGGAATGCATTTGGAGGCGCAGTTTCTGGTTCAGGAATGAGCGTGAATGTAGCATGGGGAACCCCAGGCGTTGGTCAAGTTACCCTTGTCGTGCGTGATGCCTTAAATATAATTGTCTGCACGAGGGTATATAATGTAATCATTTATGCTGGACCTAAGCCTTTTATTTTACCTAATATCGATGCTAAGTGCGGTCAACTAGATACTGGAGGAGCTACTGGGCAAAAGCGGGACGGAGACAATTGTTTGAGTGTGTGTGATTCCACATGGGTTACTTACTCTACGATCAATAATCCTGGAAACACCTACGTTTGGGCCATTACTGGAAGCGCTATTATAATTCCAAGTGTGACCAATTCCATTCAAGTGTATTGGACTGGAGTGGGAACGGGCCTCGTTACAGTCACTGAGACCAATGCTCAAGGTTGCATTGCAATGAATTCCCTGTGTGTCCAAATTGTTGCGAAACCCAATGCCTCATTTGCAACTATGCCCGCTGCTAGTGGTGGAATAGTCAATGCTTGTTTAAATCAAACTATACAATTTATTAATACATCAACCATTGGCGGTGGAAGTCCATTCTTTTCTTATACATGGGTTTGGGGAGATGGAACTTCAACCACTCTTCCAGGAAATACTAATGGTAATTCCTCACACGCATACTCAGTCGCTGCAACATACAATGTAATGCTCATTTTAGAAAATGACTGTCACTGTAAAGATACAGCTTATGTGACTGTAATTGTTAATAGTAGCCCAGGTCCAGATATTCAATGTGTGAGTACAGTATGTCCAGGAACCTCAGTGACCTATACTACATCTGTTGTTTGTCCTAACTATTTATGGACAGTAGCGAACGGAACAATAGTAGGGAGCGATACTAGTCCTACAGTAACTGTACTCTGGGGTGCAACAGGCCCTGGGTATTTAACTTTACAGACCTTAGGCTGCACGGGTACTTGTCCTTCGCCTACCACTGTAGTAGTTCCTATTATAACTCCTAGTGCCGCGATTACAGGCAAAAATCTCGTTTGTCAATATGATTGTGAAACTTATCATTTGGATTGTACCATCCCAGTGGATAGCATTATATGGACAGTACCTGCAGGCATAACTCTGATAGGAAATCCTACAAATATGCATGATATAAACCTCTGTTTTTACGCACCATCATTTACTACTGGGGTAATAACTGCTACTTATTTTCATAATACACCAGGAGCTAAACCAAGTTTGACATGCGGAGGAAGTGCAAATTTCACAATCAATGTAAGGCCTAAATTATATTTAAGTTATCCTTCAGAAATTTGTGATCAGTCTATACTGACAGGTAGCTATACGAATTCACCTTCAGGCAATATTCAATGGACTATAGTCGCATCAGGAGGTTTGACTGTATTCTCTAGTATTCAACCAGCGAATGTCAATTTGAATCCAACTTGGGTATGGGGTCCTGGAATTTTCACCATCACAGCTACAGATTTAGGGGGAAACTATTGCAATTCACCTCAAAGTTTTATCTTAAAGGTAAATCCAATTCCGCCTAGACCAGACTCAATAACTGGAGCCAAGCTAGTTTGTCCAAATACACCATATCAATATTTAGGGTTTGCCACAACTAGTAATCTGTCTTTGAGCTGGACAGTTATAGGTGGGGCCCCGGCCTCAGCGGCAGGCCCATTTATCTCTGTATTGTGGGGCCCGACTCCTCCATATCAGATTATATTATCGCAAGTGGATCCTAAGACAGGATGTAGGTCTGACACTATTCAATATAATGTCAATTCTATGCTGCCCTTATCTCCTTCATTGATTGCCGGACCTATCTTAGCCTGCGCCAATACAATTGTACTTAGTGCCTATACTACCTCTTCGCCAGGCACTGATTTTGCATGGACGATTTCTCCAAGCACAGCGGGAAGTGTTACTTCGGGTAATCATACGAATACAATTAGTGTTCAATGGAATAATTATACTGGACCAGCAATGATAACCTTGGTGAGAACTGTTTGCGGTACGACCATTTCTACCAATTATTCAGTAAATCTTACTAGTCCTGGAGCTCCTAATATTTCTGTACCCTCCCCAGTTTGCCAAGGCTCAACAGTTAATATGTCTAGCTCGACCCCTGGGGCCACCTTCGCATGGAATTTTGGCAATGGCGCCACAGGCGCAGGCTCTCCTGTCAGCTATGTTTATAATAGCCCAGGAACTTATGTCGTTACCCTAACAGCGAATTATACTGGATCCTGCCCTGCGGTTACCACTGCTATATCAACGATAGTAGTGAACCCAAAACCAAACGTCAACATATCTACTCCTAATCCAAATATATTCTGTGGACCGGTCGGTATGGTAAATATGTTTGTAGCTTCTCCTGCCATTTTAACGACCTATGCATGGTATAGAGCACCATCTACTTTCTTAGCTCCAGGGACTTCATATTCTTCCAGTACTATTGGAAATTATTTTGTAGTAGCTACCAATACGTTTGGGTGTATGGATACAAGTAATGTAATACCGATAGATACGGTTTGCGATACATGTAGAATCAATCCTACCTATTCTGTATCTCTAACAATTATTAAACAAGGGTGCAATAAGGATAGCTTTGTCGGAAGTTCTTCGCCAGTAGGCTCAAGTCCGACCTTTAATTTTGATGACCCTTATGGTAGTCCAAACATAGTTTCTGGCACGAATGCCACTCATACATTTCCTGAACCAGGGTTTTATCGAGTTAGATTTTGCGTGAAATTTCCTAATATCTGGAATACGGATTCCTGTACATTATGTGACATGAAAGTGGATACAATAAAGTATATAGCAGACTTCTATACATCACTTAGTTGCCTACCAGGAAAGGATTCCGTGTTGGTCAGTTTAATTAATACTACGAAAATATTATCGGGTTTTGCAGCTCCTTCCTATGCATGGAGTGTCAATGGCGGACCAACATTCTCTACGCTAGCGAACCCTAGCATTAATTTGGCACCCGGCACATATACCTTTACCTTGGTAGCAAATGGCAATTGTATAAAAAACGTAGTTGTTACCATACCAGCACTGCCAAATGCAAGTTTCACGGTGGTAGATTCCATCTGTGTCAATACACCTATGATCTTTGCGAATACATCGACAGGAGTATACAATAGCATACTTTGGACGTTTGGAGATGGCTCAAATACGACGATTAGTTCCCCCCCTATTCGCACCTATAGTGCACCAGGAATCTACTATGTCAATTTGTATATATCAAATAACTTTGGTTGTATAGATACATTTAAGGACACTGTAGTTGTTCTTCCAAATACCTTATCTGCATTGGCCGTGCCTTCGGGTCCTGTTAACTTCTGTGAAGGTGGATCCGTCATAATAAATGCCATAGCATCGTCTGGCTATCCAGCGTATAATTATTTATGGTCTACGACACAAGCTACCCCTAGTATTACGGCTATCTATACAGGTCAATACTATGTAGATGTTATGGATTCGAAAAGATGTTTTGTGAGGTCTAGTCCAGTGAATGTATTGGTAAAGCCACAACCAAGGCCGAATATTACTGGACCAATTGTCGTATGTCAAGGAGAAAATCCCACTTTTTCAGTTAATTATCCAAGCACACCATATATAATTAATTGGAGTCTAGATGGTGCAGTGACCCCTTGGTATAATCAATCTAATTATCAGATATTCTCGCTATCTATAGGTACTCATACACTCATAGTCCGGATTACGAGTCCAGATACCTGTATAGGTTCTGATACATTTAATTTCACAGTGGTACCTAGGCCCAATGTTAATATAATAGCGGGTGGCAGTCTTTGCGCGGGTGTGCCTAATTTGCTCATTGGGACAAGTATTTCTACGAATATTTTATCTTATTTCTGGAATACTGGATCTATAAATGATTCTTTGTTTACCTCTATAGCAGGAAACTATTCATTTACTGTAGTAGATTCAAATGGGTGTAGAAATTCTAAGGTAAAAGGTGTCAATCCGCTGCCAGATTTTTGTGGTTTAATGACGGGTTGTTATGATATTTGTGATACTGTCACTAGGTTAGTTTGGCATGGACCAAAGGGATATGCAGGCTATCAATGGTTATTTAATAATCTACAAATACCTGGATCTATATTTGATACTTTACATATTCCTCTTTACCAATCAGGGACGTACAGATTAGTCTTAACAACTGCTGCGGGCTGCACAGATACTTCAGAAAATATAGATATTAACTTTATAAAATGTGATAGTTGTATAAAAATTGTCAAAACAATCATTGATTGTGGCCCTTTAAATATGTTAGGAAATCAAACTTATACGGTATCTATGACCATTGTAAACAATTTAGCAGCTGGAGCTAATGTCTCTATATCCTCACCTCAAGGATCCATTTCAGGCCTTATTCCCGTCACACTTGCTTTAGGCGCCAATACCGTCAATTTTACCTTCACTGATGTACCTGCTATTGATACACAAGCTTGTTTTAATGTCGTCGTTTGGAATCAAAATACAGATTGTATAGCGTATACCTGTATTAAATTGCCGCCATGTGGAGGAGATTGTAAGGACACTATTCGATGGAAAAGTTTTGACTGTAAAGGTTTTGATGGTGCAGGAAACCCTATTTATACAATGTGTGTGAATGTCTATTGGGGAGGGAGCAATGGTTCTACATTGACCTTTTCCACTGCTAGTGGTAGCTTCTCATTAAATCCTGCGACAGTAAATAATGGCTGGCAGACTATATGCGTAAATTATACCGATTTGCCACCTGCAACTGGTTTTGCCACCTTCTATTTCACATTTTATGACCCTATTACTAAATTGACGTGTAGAGATTCATTGAAGAGAGACTATGTTCAATGTAAAGATTCATGCAGACTAGCTGTGGTGGGATTATGTGCGCATTGTCATTGGAAAGACACTACTAAAGTTTATACGATAGAATTGACTGTGAATAACACGTTAGGAGGTCCTGCCTCTGTGAGTATTCCTCCTTTTAATACGGGTACTATAGGAGTAATAAGTCCTCCGATATTGCCATCTGGAGTTGGCACGGTTAGCTTCCCATTCATTGATACAGGTGCAAAAGATAGTATTGTCTGCTTCCGAATTTATCTGACCGTGGGAAATAAAATTTGCTATCAAGATGTTTGCGTCTATCTGCCTGACAGCTGCGAAAAAGAACACTCAGGCATTTTGAATATGGCACAATTTAGCTATTTTATGCTAGCTCCTAATCCAGCCAAAGAATCGGTTCAATTGAGTTTCTCTAAATCAAATATCAAGGATCGATCTGTTCAGATAAAAGATATTAATGGTAGATTAATTTATCGAAAAGACTTAAAGTTAGGAGATGATAAATTAGATATTGAAACAGATGCATGGGTCAATGGAATTTATTTCGTAAGTCTAATCCAAGAGGGAAAATATAGAGGAAGTATAAAACTAAAAATAGAAAAATAATTCCTTCTTTCCTCTATACTGAGAAGCCCTTGACTGAATTGTCAGGGGCTTTTTTTGGAGCTACTACAAAAATTCAAGCTTAAATATGTTTTTTCAATTAATCATATTTTCTGATTATCTTTGTGTTTTATAAAAATAAATAATAGAATTAAACAACAAAATTAAAATATCGACCATATAGTTTTTCTGAACTTATTGAGTTAAAAACAATTTCTTCGATATTGATAAAACCTTATGATAAAAAGATTAATCATCTGTGGTATTATGGTGAATTGTATAGGGGTCTCCTATGGCCAGACTATTAGTCTTGTGGATAATCAGACGGCTTCAGTATTGTCAAACCTTCTAGCAGGCAAAGGGATTCAGGTATCAGGGGGATTTACCCTTAATTGTAATTCATCAGCGAATGGTACCTTTGTGAATGTCAATCCAACTCCCAATTTAAGTTTAGCTATTGATAGTGGTGTAGTGCTATGCACAGGCAGAGTTCTCAGTACTGCTGCCGATACGGGTATCAATGCTAGTCGATTTAGACTAGCTAGTAACAACTGGGGAATAACCACTACAGATGCACAAATAGCTACAATAGCAGGGGCTTCAGCAACCCAGCGAGATTTATGTTTTCTTCAATTTAATTTTATACCACGAGGAGATTCAGCATTCATAGACTACGTTTTCGCTTCAGAAGATTATCCTGAATATGCATGTTCTCAATTTTATGATGCCTTCGGCATTTTTGTGCAGGCCCCAAGTGATACATTTAAGAACTATTCGAAAGTGCCTGGTACGAATATTAATGTATCTATCAATAGTATCAATGACACTAGCAAGCAAACTGGAGCTTCAAATTATACGACTTACTGTAAGGGACAAGGAGCAGGTTCTCCATTTATACAATTCTATACTGCCAATTTAATCAATAATCATATAGTATATGATGGAATGACTAAGGTATTGCGGGCAAGGATACCTGTGCAGCCAAATTTGCAGCATACAATGAAATTAGCGATAGCTGATATTTTAGATGGCAATTTTGATAGTGGTATATTTTTCAAGAAATCAAGTCTAACCTCTCCACCTCTATTAGAGATCACTGATAGAAAAGCAACTAATGGCTCCAATAAGGACAGCCTTTTTTTAATAGAGGGTTGTAATCCTGGGGTAGTTTCTTTTTCTAGGTCTACAGTAAGTGCTCCTATCACCGTGAATGCCTCTTTTTCAGGCACCTCTAGTTCAGGTGATTTTTCTGCTGCAGCCAGCTTTACCATCGCTTCAGGTAATAGTACATTTAACTACAATGTCTCAGCCGTGACTGACGCAGTGAAGGAAAATATCGAAAGTTTACGAATAATTTTTACGGTTCCATCTATTAATTATACAGACACAGTAAACTATTTTATCAAAGACTTCGGTCATAGAATAACTATCAATAATGGCAAACGTGATACGTCCCTTTGTGTAGGGCAAAGTATTAACCTAGTTCATACGCGTCTCGATACTACTTTCAGTGCCATATGGACTCCGGCTGCTAATTTATCATGCACGAATTGCTTAAATACTGTCTTTACAGCCAATCCTCCCAATCTGCCTTCAACACAGAATCTGTTTTTAAGAATTTCTGCTCTAGGTTGTCCTACGGCAGATTCTTTGATTACCATTAACGTTAGCCCAAAACCGGTTCTAACCTTGAGTTCTAGTTTTAATATATGTATAAATGATTCGGTGCAATTGGCCGCGGCAGTTACTCCCACAGGAACTTATACCTATACATGGTCTCCTTCTACTGGGCTGTCGGCTTCGAATATTTTGTCACCGTTTGCTAAGCCCCTGGCTGCGCAGTCTTATAAGTTAATTGTATCTAGTCCAGCAGGCTGCAGAGATAGTATCAGTACTGCGATTAATATTTCTTCCATACGCCAAGAAATTGATTCCATGCGGACATCCAATGCTACCTGTGGTTCTAGCAATGGAGCGATACGGTTGTTTACAAAGACAACTAGTCCCAATAATCCTCCGTATACTTTTTCTATCAATGGGGGCACCACCTTTGTCTCTGGAAATATATTTAATGGAATAGCCGCAGGAGTTTATAATGTAGCTATTAGAAATGGATCTGGATGCCGATTTGATACCATACTCACGGTCACTGCGGGCACGAATCCTCCTAGTGCTAGCTTTACAATAGTACAGACCTCCTGTGGATTGAATAATGGCAGTGCGCGCATTTTGACCAAGTCTGGTGTACCAACGTTGACCCAACAATGGAAGTTAGGGGCTAGTGTTATTTCTACAGATACTTTTATCAATAATAGACCTCCTGGAAATTATGTATTGACCATACTTGATGGTGTGGGGTGTTCGATTAATTATTCCATCACAATTCTGGGAAGTTCTCCTGCTAATTTTTCTTTTATCAAGACGGATCAAACCTGCGGTAATACTAATGGAGCGATAACAGCTAATGCCACAAGTGGGTTGTCGCCCTTTACATATCTATGGAGTCAAGGAGGATCGGTGCCGACTATCACAGGCCTGACTGCAGGATGGTATAAATTGACCTTTTCAGACGTGAAAGGATGTAGTAAAATAGATAGTATTCAGCTCATTGCTTTTCCACCTATCACGCATAGTAAAACAGGCACGAATGCTTTATGCGGATCTAGCAATGGATCTGCAACAGCTATAGTCTCTAGTGGAGGTACTGCTCCATTTATTTATTCTTGGAGCAATGGGGTTGTGACTTCTCCCATTTCTGCGACATCCTATACTATTAATGCACTAGCTGGTGGAAAGTATAAATTTACTATTCAAGATGCAAAGGGTTGTACAGCGCAAGATTCTGTCACAGTAGTCTCAAGCCCTGCGCTTAATATATCTATTGCCCGAGTTAACGCTACCTGTGGCAATAATAATGGCTCTATTTCGACATCCATTATAAGTGGCACTGCTAACTATAGCTATGTATGGAGTGATGGAGCTACTAGTCAAAATAGGACGAATCTAGCGCCGGGCACCTATAATGTAACAGTTACAGATTCGAATGGTTGTATCGCAACAGGTGGGGCCGTTGTAACTATGAATTCTTCTCCAAGCCTCACTACTACTAAGGCAAATGCTACCTGTGGCAATAATAATGGAAGTATATCGACCAACGTAACTGGAGCCAAGCCTCCAATATTATATACCTGGAGCAGTGGTCAGACATCTAATTTTATCAATAACTTAGCACCAGGAGTCTATACAGTGACAATAACAGATTCATTGGGGTGTCAGAAAACTGCCAGAGATACCATTCTACAGCCAGCATTTACTAATTTTACAGATAGCATTGTTCAAACGACCTGCAATCTTAGTAACGGAAAATTATTCATTAAGAACATAGTTGGGGCTTCGCCTGTGAGCATCACTTGGTCTGATGGAAATTCCTCTGCTACGAGGACAGGCCTGACTGCTGGTAATTATACTGTGCTAGTGCAAGATGGAAATGGCTGTCAACGAACTAAGACGTTTACAATTCAGTCATCTAGTATTCCAAGTCCCAATTTTAGTGTCTTAAATGCATTCTGTAATTCTGTGGTTGGGTCTATTTCTGCCGCAGTATCTGGTGGGACTGCCCCCTATTCCTATATTTGGAGCTCAGGGGATACTTCCTCTAGTATTAGCGGAAAATCAGCAGGCACTTATACACTGACGGTAACTGACTTCAATGGTTGTATAGGTATACGTTCAGATTCTATTTTGCGAAGACCACCGCCTGTACATTCTGATAGTTTTAGAAAGGCACGGTGCGGTTTTAATAATGGGTTAATTCACATATACAATATTGTGGGTTCAGCGCCCTATAACTTTGCTTGGAGCCACGATGTAAATTCTACCACAAATCTAGTCATAGGATTACCTAGCGACACAATTTCTGTGGTAATAACTGATAGCAATGGCTGCGTCGTGAGGGATACCTGGGATTTAGCTTCAAAAGGAGCAATTACATATCAAGCCAGTTATAAAAGGTCTAAATGCCTTGACTCTACAGGCAGAATTACAATTAATATCACCAATGGTACTCCTTCCTATACTATTCAATGGTCTAATGGAGATACTGGTTTGGTAGCAGATTCTTTAAAGCATGGGCGTTATGAGTTGTTGATATCGGATAGTTTAGGTTGTATCGTAAGAGATACGCTCAGACTTAATGATAGCACCACATTACGAGACACCTTTCAGATAATGAAAACAAGATGTGATACCGCTAGTGGAAACATCTTGGTTGTTCCTTTAGGCGGCACCGCACCCTATAAGCATGTCTGGCAGCGATTGCCGAGAGATACCTTTGCGCTGCTAGATAGCGTCAATATTGGCATCTACAATATTCAAACGATAGATTCAAACGGCTGTAAATTCGACACCTCTGCTACTATGATTTATACTCACTATCCTATCATACGGGATTCTGTAGTCATAGAGAAATGCGCAGGGAATAATGGAGAAATACACATACGAATAGATAGCGTGATAAATCCTATAAAAATTACTTGGAACGGCATTATGGATTCTACCTATAAAAAGCTAGGACTCAAAGGGCCTCTCTCTTATTTAATTATGGTGGAGGATTCACATAAATGTATTGCAACTATTACTTCTATTCTGGATACGAATCTCAATCCACAACCTATTTTGACTAAAATTGATCCACCGTGTGGCAATAATCTAGGGAGTTTATCAGTATCAACCGCTGCACCTGTAGTGGTTCAGAGCTATCTATGGAGTAATTCTAAAACCACTGGAACGATAGACAGCTTAGCTCCAGGTCCATATGCTATTACTATTACGGATACTGCGGGCTGTGTATACATGCTTAGAGATACCTTGACCTATACCATAGCGCCTACCAAATCATATCAGATAACAAGATCTAATTGTGGTCGATTAGATGCTCAGATAAAAATTATAGGCAATAGTATCTATGGAGATTATTTTTATAATTGGAAAAAAATTCCGGGCAGCTTCGGTACAAATCAGCAGACACCTGATACTGGTTTTATTACGACTCTTGATTCTGGTAGATATGTGGTGAGAATTAGCGATTCTAAAGGATGTAATCTTTTTGATACATTAACTATAGTGGATAGTGCGATGCATACGGTGACTTTTAATATAAAAAATTCACATTGTACCAACGGAAATGGAAAGGCTAAATTAGTATTAAGCGGGGGAAGCCCGCCTTATAACTATACATGGTATAATTTTACTACAAACGATTCTGTTGCTAGTCTCTTTGCCGGAAGTTATTTAGTAACGACAACTGATTCGAGAAGTTGCACTAGAATGGATACCGCTAAAGTTCAATTTATACCGAGTCCTGATGCTAACTTACTTGGGGTAAACTCTTTTTGTGGACCGAGCAACGGAAAAGTGATAACGAATATTAGTTTTGGACAGGCACCATTCACTTATCAATGGAGCAATATGTCTACATCTAAGGATATAGCTGGTCTTACAGCAGGGAAATATGTTTTAACGATTACAGATAGTACTGGATGCACAGATATAGATTCGGTTAACATTGTCGCTCAGCCCCCATTACAAATCTCGATTACTAAAGTACCAGCAAACTGTGATTTGAATAATGGCTCAGCTACTGCATCCATTGTTACAGGTAAGCCTCCATATATTTTCAATTGGAATACTATTGTCAATTCGATGACGGCTACAGGATTAGATTCTGGCAAGCACGTCTTTTATATTTCAGACTCTAATAACTGTGAAATAAGAGATACTATTCAGCTATTGCGTATTAAAAAACATAGTGCAAGTCATGTTGTGGTCAATGATAATTGTACGTACAAAATTGGCACAATATCTACTGCGGTCATAGATGGTCAGGGACCTTATAGCTATTCATGGAATGGAGGCTTGGGCACTAACGCGAATGTGAGTAACGTAGGTGCGGGGACATATACCCTTTCAATA